>ENA-UOJH01000447-UOJH01000447.1-human-gut-metagenome-genome-assembly--contig:-C148-NODE-447-length-39055-cov-9.636872_pt1 | contig 39055 bp, 36 predicted proteins | sample MGYA00242345_ERZ723892 | MGnify/ENA metagenome assembly ERZ723892 | reverse complement strand
CCGCATGCGCATCACCTCCCAAGATACTGATTTTGAAATTATATCAAACATTTGTCCGAAATGCAACGAGAAATCACCACATGAAAAAGGCCGCTCACCAAGCGGCCTTTCATTTTTCTCTTTACGCCCGCGGGTGCGCCTTCTGATAGACGTCCTTCAGGTGCTTTTTCACGACGTGCGTGTATATCTGCGTCGAGGAAATGTCCGCGTGGCCCAGCATCTCCTGAATGGAGCGCAGGTCCGCACCGTTTTCGAGCAGGTGCACAGCAAACGAGTGGCGCAGCGTATGCGGCGTGATGTCCTTTGAGATGCCGGCGGTCTCCTGATAGTGCTTGACGATCTTCCAGAATCCCTGGCGGCTCATGCGCTCGCCGTTCATGTTGACGAACAGCGCCGTTTCCTCCGGATCAGCCAAAAGCTGCGGACGCACCTCCTTCATGTAGTGCGAAAGTGCCTTGACGGCGGCGGGATAGAGCGGGATGATACGCTCTTTGCCCTTGCTCTGCGCGCGGATGAAGCTCGCGCTCAGGCTCACGTCCTCTTCATTGAGCGAAATGAGCTCGGAGACGCGGATGCCCGTGGCGTACAGCAGTTCGAGCATCGCGTGGTCGCGGTAGCCCTTAGCGTCCACGCACTGGGGCTGGTCAAGGAAGAGCTCGACCTCTTTGCCCGTGAGGATCTCGGGGAACTTGTGCTCCACCTTCACCGCAGCAACGCCCTTGGCCGGGTTCGCGCTGACCTCTCCGGTCATCTGGAGGTAGGTGTAGAGCGACTTGATCGACGCGATGGAGCGCGTGATCGTCGCGGCGGACTTGCCCTTGCCGCCCATCCAGGCGACATAGCCGCTGATGACCTCCTGCGTCACCTGCGGCAGCGGCATGGGGTGGAACTCGTCCAAATACACGGCGAACTGGTGCAGATCGCGCATATAGGAGCTGAGCGTATTCTGGGAGGCGTGCTTTTCCGTGGCCAGATATTCTTCGTATTGCGCCAAAAGGTCGGCCATGATCGCACCCCTCCTTCCTAAAAAACAGCTCAAGACGCCGCCAGCAGCAAAAACTGCGGCACAAGCCACAGCTCCAGCAGAGCGGCAAACAACAAACACACACAACAAATGCCAAAGCGGTACCAGTACGCGCTCCCGTAGCTGACTGCGCGTCCCCGTCCCCCGCCGCCAAGCGAAAGCGACAGCAGCACGCGGGACTTGTCAAGCGACGCGTTCCCGAGCAGCAGCGTGCACGGCAGCACCGCCAGAAGCCGGATGCCGAACAGCGCCAGCAGCAACGGAAAGCTCCCCCGCCCGAGCGAGAGCGCAAAGCAGAACAGCGAGTACGATAGAAGAAACCCCTGGCACGCACACACGAGCGGTACCGCCACAATGCCGATGGACGCAAAGCCCAGCAAAAACACGATACCCGGCGCGCGGAAATAGCACAACAGCGTTTCGCCCAGCGCCCTTACCGAAAACGGCCTGTTCACGCCGCCCGATAAAAACGCATCGAAATACTGTTTCAGCTCGCCGCCCGCGCTCTGCAGCGACCGGAGCGCAAACACGTACCCAAGGATCACACCCAACACAATAAACGCCGATAACACCAGCATCGGCACAGGCACGCGCTGCGGCAGCGCGCCGCGGCGGTCTCTTCTGTTCGTTCGACTCAGCAAGTATGTCACCCCTCGTGAAGGGAAGCGGCATTCTGCCCACGGAGCAAAACGATAGAACGTACCTATAAATATAGGCCGTTTGCACTCTTTTCGCAAGCGGAATTGCCAACTTTTCCCATTTTTGTTAATTATGTCAAAATATTATGTAAATTGTATTATGTAGACTATTGAAACAAATTAAAAAAGCGGTGGCATTTTACCAAGATATGGGGTGGTTTTCGTACCCGTTCCCCATATCTGGAAGCAGTTCTCCGCTTCACCACCCAAGTCAGAAAAAGTCATATTTTCCCGTCGCTCTTGCTCCATTTGTGCAAGTTGTTACAGCTTTTCGCGCCGCATTTCCTCCACCGCCGATCAAAAACGTGTGAATACGCCTATTGCTTTATGTTCACCTGCGCTTGCGGCGAGCGCGTGCCTTGGTGCCTCTCCCCTTTTTCCCGTTTCTTTGTAGTAGGAGCGGCGCCACCGCGCCGACCGCCATCGCCGCCGCCAGCTCGAGCGACCGCTCCGGCGTCAACCCATCATAAACAAAAAAGCCGATCACCTGCATCGTGACCCATGCGCTCGCCGCGCAGCCCGCCGTCATCATCGCACGCTTGCTTGTCTTCCTCGCTCCGATCATGCAGCCCAAAAACGCCGCGACCGCCGCGCAGACCAGCACCGCGCCGTTCGCCATCTCCTCGCTGATCGCACCGCGCAGTATCAGCGCCGATGCCAGCATCAAAAGCACCAACTCCGTGCCGCAGCACACAAGCGTACCCAGCGCGCATTTTTTCGCGTACCACGCGGTGTTCACCGTCTTTTCCACGCAAAAACCTCCCCTGCATTCGCCTACATGAGCGTATGTCAGGGGAGGTTTGTTTATGCTATGCAGTTGTCGATCTTACTTGATCTCAGGATCGTAAGAGGGCTTATCCTCGGACTTTTCAGCCTTTTCCGCCTTATCCTCGACCGGCAGAGCCACCGTCTTGGCCTCTTCCTCGGTCTGAGGCTTTTCCTCAGCCTTCTTCTCCGCCTTGTCAGCCTTCTTGGCCTTGGGCGCAGCCGCCTGCTCCATCGACTCCGCAGACTGGATGCCCCACTTGGCGACCTCGATGCGGACGCGGTCCTCAGAGGTCTCGAACACAACCGTCGCGTCGTTCACCTGAACGATGCGGCCGACCAGACCGCCGATGGTGGTGATGCGCTCGCCCTTCTTGAGGCTGTTGCGCATGTTTTCTGCCTGCTTTTTGCGCTTGTTTTCCGGACGAATGATGAGGAAGTAAAACACCGCGATCATTGCGACCAGTAAAATCATGCTATCCATAGTACAGTTGTTCCTTTCAACACAAAGATATTATTATTATAGCGGATATTTCACTATTGTGCAAGGGGTTTATCCAAAGAATCAAACTCTTTCCGACAGCTTCGTGCTGTACTCCGCTCGGAAAGCCTCAAATTCTCCCGCGTCGAGCGCGTCACGGATGCGCTGCGTCAGCTTGTTGTAGAAATACAGATTGTGCATCACCGCAAGGCGCAGGGCCAGGATCTCCTCCGCCTTAAAGAGGTGGCGCAGGTACGCACGCGAGAAATTCCGGCACGTCGGGCAGTCGCACTGCTCGTCGATCGGCCGCTCGTCGAGCTTGTACTTCTCGTTTTTGAGGTTGATCGAGCCGCTCCACGTGAAGAGCTTGCCGTGGCGTGCGTTGCGCGCCGGCATCACACAGTCAAAAAAGTCCACGCCGCGCGCCACGCCCTCGATGATGTTCGACGGCGTACCGACGCCCATGAGATAGCGTGGCTTATCCTGCGGCATATAGCGCTCGACCGCGTCGATAATGTCGTACATTGTCTGCGTCGGCTCGCCGACCGCGAGGCCGCCGATGGCGTAGCCGTCACAGTCGAGCTTTGCGATCTCTTTCATGTGCCAGATGCGAAGATCTTCGAACGTCGCACCCTGGTTGATGCCAAATAACATCTGCTGCGGGTTGACCGTATCCGACAAGGTATTCAGCTTGTCATGCTCGATCTTGCAGCGCTCCATCCAGCGCAGCGTGCGCTCACAGGATGCCTTCGCGTACTCGTAGCGTGCCGGGTTTTCCACGCACTCGTCGAAGGCCATCGCAATGTCGCTGCCGAGATTCGACTGAATGCGCATGCTCTCCTCCGGCCCCATGAAGATGCGCCGGCCGTCGAGGTGCGAGGCGAATGTCACGCCCTCTTCTTTGATTTTGCGCAGGCCCGCAAGGGAAAATACTTGAAAACCACCGCTGTCGGTCAGGATAGGGCCGTCCCAGTGCATAAACTTGTGGAGGCCGCCCATTTGGCGCACCACATCATCGCCGGGGCGCAGATGCAGGTGGTACGTGTTGGAAAGCTCGATCTGACAGCCGAGGTCCTTTAAGTCCAGCGCGCTCACGCCGCCCTTAATGGCCGCCTGCGTGCCGACGTTCATAAAAACCGGCGTCTGCACTTCCCCGCCGTGCGCGCATTTGAATCTGCCGCGTCTGGCCTTGCCTTCATATTTGATGACTTTGAACATAGAATCCTCCTCAGGAAATGAACATTGCATCGCCGAAGCTGAAGAAACGGTATTTTTCTTTTACCGCCTCTTCGTAGGCATGCAGTACGTGCTCGCGGCCCGCAAGCGCCGAGACCAGCATGATGAGCGTGGATTGCGGCAGGTGGAAATTCGTCACGAGTGCATCCATCACCTTGAAGCGGTAGCCCGGGTAGATGTAGATGCTCGTCCAGCCTGCGGACGGCTCCATGTGTCCGTCCTCCTGCGCCCAGCTCTCGAGCGTGCGGCACGACGTTGTACCGACGCAGATCACACGTCCGCCGCGTGCCTTCGTCTCGTTGATAAGCGTCGCCGTCTCAGGCGGGATAACGCAGTATTCGCTGTGCATATCGTGCTGCTCGATGTCGTCCTCCTTGACAGGACGGAACGTACCGAGGCCGACATGCAGCGTCACATAGCTGATGTTCACGCCCTTTGCCTGAATTTTTTCCAGCAGCTCCGGCGTGAAGTGCAGGCCCGCCGTCGGCGCGGCGGCGCTGCCGTTGACCTTGGAATAGACGGTCTGGTAGCGCTCCTGATCCTGCAATTCCTCCTTGATGTAAGGCGGCAGCGGCATCTTGCCAAGGTGTTCGAGCACCTCGAGGAAAATACCCTCAAAGTCGAATTTCACCATGCGGTTGCCGTCAGGTAACACGTCCACGACCTCCGCTTTGAGCTCGCCGTTGCCGAACTGCATCTTTGTGCCCTTGCGCAGGTGCTTGCCCGGCCGCACGATGCACTCCCATGTTTTGTCGCCGCGGTCGATGAGCAGAAGCACCTCGCACGCGCCGCCGCCCGGTAGGCGCTGGCCCAAAAGGCGCGCCGGCAGCACGCGGGAATTGTTCAAGATCAGGCAGTCGCCGGGGTTCAAAAAGTCCGGCAGCTCATAAAAATGGTGGTGTGAGAGCTCACCCGTCTCCTTGTCAAGGCACATCAGGCGCGATTCGTCGCGCTTTTCGAGCGGCGTCTGCGCGATCAGCTCCTCGGGCAGGTAATAATCAAAATCTTTTGTCTTCATGTTGTTTCTCTTCCCTTATCGGATGCTGACATCCGTGTAGTAAAACTGCAGAATATCGCGGTAGGAATAGCCGAGGTTTGCCATCGAGTACGCCCCCCACTGGCTCATGCCGACATTATGCCCGTAACCGCTGCCAGAGATCACAAAGCTGCCGCTGCCGGACGATGTCGTCGTCCGCTGCTCAAGCTGCGATGTGCCGTTCGACGTGATGACGTACACGTTGCCGGACAGCGCCGAGCTCTTCCCGCTGCTGTCGATCGCGCTCATAGAGCCGAGCGCGACGCTTTCGCCCGTGTCATTCACACTGTAAATATTCTCGCCCGTACCGCCGCCGATCGTAAAGCGCTGGCTGCGCAGATTCAGCAGCGTCCGGCATGCCTCGCGCGAAACGGTCTTGCTGCCGCTCGTACCGGTAAAGGTGACGGAATAGACGTTACCTGTGTCGGTATAGGCCGAGACATAGGCGTTTTTCACCGTACCGATGCCGTAGCCCCGGTTATTGAGAAGGCTCGTCAGCTCCGACGCGGTAAACGTCGTCGACCAGTTGTACCGTGGGATGATCGAGGCGATCTTGCCCTCATAGGGGTCGATCTTGCCTTTGAGATAGCCGACGTCATTGCCCCAGACGTTCAGGCTGTCCTCGCTCGCGCCGCCGTTGCTTGAATAATACACAGCCTCCTGCACGAGTCTTCCGCTGTAGTAGAGGAACTCCCCCGCCGTCTGGTCGACCGCAGCATCGGAATTCGCACCGCTCGCCGCCGTGCCCTGATAGACCTGACAGTGCGTCGTCGCGCAGATGTCAAAGCCCTGCGCGCGATGCTTCGTCTGACAGACCGCGTAGGTGCGCGCACAGACCGCCTGCGCCTTGAGCGCCTCGACCGGCCAGTCCTTGCTCATTTCCCAGGGAATGACGCATTTGACATAGTCCTCGAGATCCACCACGTTGATGACATTGATGTTCCCGCCGCTCACGCGCTGGTATTCAAAGCCGCCGTAGTAGCGGTAGCCGCGGAACCATGTGACCGTCTTTTCACGCGTCTCGATCGGCAGGATGCCGAGGTTTTCGCTCCCACCGCAGTCGAATTCAAAGAGGATCGTATCCGTTCCCGTCACGATGACCGTCACGCCCGTGCTGCTGCCGCCGACGGCAGTGCCGCCGTATTGGGCTGCTGCGGACCGCGCCGCACTCAGGCTCGTGTAGCTGCCAGTGCGCGCATAGAACGCGCCATCCTCGTAGGCAGCGAAGCCGCCGCTGTACTGCGCCGCTGTGCGCGACGCGTCGTCGTAATCGTAAAACGTGCCGGAAAGCTGCACATGATAGGTCGTATCCGTCGTCACCGTGATCTTTTCATACAACTGCGGCAGCGTGCCCAGCTCTTCAAAGCTGCCGTCCGCGTCAAAATACCCCAGTGCGTAGCCGCCGAAGGCCGAATAATTCTGAAGGTTCGCCGCGCTCATCGCGTCCGAGCCGTACTTGAGCCCCACGCGGAGCGTCTCACCGTCCGTTGCCTGCGCGAGCGTGCACAGTGAAAGGCACAGCAGACAGGAAAGCAGGAACGTTCTGCACCATTTTTTCATAGTATCCTCCACAGCCAGTTTTGCAGAAGCGATCGCTCTGCGCCCGGCTGAACATATCCATATGAATCGTATTTTACATTATACGACAGTTTCCCTCTGCTTTCAAGCAAAACTGTATCTCTTTTTGGCTGCCACTCCCCCCTACCGTTTTGGCGGTCAAGCGTCATGGAAAGGAGTCCTTTATGAAACCCTGCGTCTTTACCGGCAGCGCCGTCGCTATCGTCACACCGTTTTGCGGCGACGGTGTCGATCTCGAAGCCTTCGACCGTCTCATCGAGCGCCAGATTCAAGGCGGCACCGACGCCATCGTCGTCTGCGGCACAACCGGCGAGGCCGCGACGCTGAGCTACAATGAGCGCATGGCGCTCATTGAGCGCTGCGTGCGCACCGTCGACCGCCGCGTGCCCGTCATCGCGGGCAGCGGCACGAACAGCACCGCGTCCTCCATTGCGCTCTCCAAAGCCGCGCAAAGCGCGGGCGTCGACGCGCTGCTCACCGTCACGCCGTACTACAACAAGGCCTCGCAGAGCGGTCTTGTGCAGCATTTCTCCGCCATTGCGGACGCGGTCGACATTCCGGTCATCCTCTACAACGTTCCCTCCCGCACAGGCGTCGGCTGCACGGCGCAGACCTATCAAGCGCTTGCCAAGCATCCGAACATTGTCGGTGTCAAGGAGGCGAGCGACAACTTCGACCTCATTCAGGACACCCTCAACCTATGCCCGCCGGGCTTCACCGTCTGGAGCGGCAACGACGGCTCCACCGCCGCCATCATGGCTCTTGGCGGCAAGGGCGTCATCTCCGTCGCCGCGAATGTTGTCCCACGCGAAATGCACGAGCTGACGCAGCTCTGCCTTGAAAATCGCTTCTTGGAGGCAGGCACGCTTCAGCTCAAGCTGCATGAGCTGATCCGTGCGCTGTTTTGCGAGGTCAACCCCATCCCCGTCAAGGCCGCCATGGAGCTCTTGGGCCTGTGCAGCGGCGAATTACGGCTGCCGCTGTGCCGCATTTCCGAGCGTCATTTGGAACAGCTCTCCAGTGCGCTAAAGCCGTTCCGAGCCTCGGTATAAGTGATTCTTATTTCTCGTTTATGCAATATTCATCGTATATTCATTTTGTATTCACGTAACATTCATTGCGGTATTCATCAAATGTTTACTGTATTCATTCCGCCGTTTCGCTTTGTGCATTCAGCCAAAAAGCAGGACTCTGCGCTGAAAACGCGCAGAGCCCTGTTTCACTTTTTCGTTTACGTTTTGTAATCAGCCCTGCTTACGCCTTCACGCGGTGGAAGACCTTCTTACCCTTGCGGACGATGACGCCCTCGCCCTCGAATCGCTCGCGCGCAAGGCTCTCGTCGATGGAGGCGACCTTCACATCATCAATCGTCACACCGCCCTGCTGGACCAAACGGCGCGCCTCACCGCGGGACGGGCACAGGCCGGTCGCGACCAGCATCGAAAGGACATTGATGTTGCCGTTTTCAAAGTCGGCATCCGTCAGCGTGCTCGTCGGCATGTTGGCGTTATTGCCGCCCGCGCCGAAGAGCGCCTTGGCAGACTCCTCCGCCTTCTTGGCCTCCCCTTCCCCGTGGACGAGTGCGGTAAGCTCGTAGGCGAGGATCTCCTTCGCGCGGTTGAGCTGGCTGCCCTCCCACTTATCCATCTCGTCGATCTGCTCGAGCGGCAGGAATGTGAGCATACGGATGCACTTCAAAACATCCTGATCGCCCACGTTGCGCCAGTACTGGTAGAAGTCGTAGGGCGTGGTCTTGTTCGGGTCGAGCCACACCGCGCCGCTCGCGGTCTTGCCCATCTTCTTGCCCTCGGAATTAAGAAGCAGCGTGATCGTCATCGCCTGCGCGTCCTTGCCGAGCTTGCGGCGAATGAGCTCCGTGCCGCCGAGCATGTTGGACCACTGGTCGTCGCCGCCGAACTGCATGTTGCAGCCGTACTCCTGGAACATGTGGTAGAAGTCGTAGGACTGCATGATCATGTAGTTGAATTCCAGGAACGAAAGGCCCTTTTCCATGCGCTGCTCATAGCACTTGGCGCGCAGCATGTTGTTCACAGAGAAGCACGCGCCCACCTCGCGCAGCAGCTCGATGTAGTTGAGCTTCATCAGCCAGTCGGCGTTGTTGAGCATCATGGCCTTGCCCTCGCCGAAGTCGATAAAGCGCTCCATCTGGCGCTTGAAACATTCGGCATTGTGGTCGATGTCGGCCTTGGTGAGCATCTTGCGCATATCGTTGCGACCCGAGGGGTCTCCGATCATGGTCGTGCCGCCGCCGATGAGCGCAATGGGCTTGTTGCCCGCCATCTGGAGTCTTTTCATCAGGCACAGTGCCATGAAGTGGCCGACGTGCAGGCTATCCGCCGTGCAGTCGAAGCCGATGTAGAACGTCGCCTTGCCGTTGTTGACGAGGTCGCGGATCTGCTCCTCGTCCGTCACCTGCGCGATCAGGCCGCGCGCTTTGAGCTCTTCATAAATTCCCATTTGTTGATTCCTCCTGTATTTCTATTTTACTTCATTTCGGACATTTTGAGACGCTTTCGGATAGCAAAAAACGCCCTCTGTCCGTTTGGACAGAGGGCGAACAAATTCGCGGTACCACCTCTGGTTCGCCGTTTTCTCGCAAAAACGGCCTCACGGAGTGCCGACACACTCCCGCGCGATAACGGGCGCTCCCGGGGCGCGCCTACTGGAAAACTTTCGTTCGGGCGCCGGCTCCGCGGTGTATTTCGGCACGTTTCCTCTCCTTCTTGCACCGGCCGAAGGCTCTCTGCGCAGGAAATCGCTGCTTACTTCTCCGCTTCATCACCGTAAACGCGGATATTGTAACGTAAAGAATCGTTCTTGTCAAGTATCAAGCATTCTGCGGATTGTAATACATCACGAGCTTGCACAGCCCGTCGCACAGAAGCGACAGGTTCTCCTCATCGATCCCCGTCGCTTTCCGCGGCAGGATACAGCGGCCAAAGCCCTTGACCTTTTTGCATGCGCAGATGACCGTGCCGCCCGTGAACGCGCGGTTGTCCGAGGGATAGTGAACAAGTCCGTCGGTCTTCAAAAAGCAGGTCTTCCTCTCGCTGTTGCTGAACTGCTCAAGGATCGTGTCGAGCAGCTTGTCGTTCCAGCGGCTCGCCTTGCCCGGCAGGATCAGCAGCTCGTCGCCCTCACCCACGCAGTCGAGCACGACGACGCTCTTCTTTTTGAGCTCGGGGTGCGCGTGGATTAGGCGCTTGGCGCCCTTGCTCCCCTGCGTGCCGCCGTCGAGGAACAAAAAGCACACCTCGCCGCGGTAGCGCGGCGTCAGCGCCTTTGCGACCTCGAGCAGCGCGACGACGCCGGAGGTGTTGGCATTTTTGTTGTTCGTCTCACTCTTGCCGTATTTGGGGTAAAAGAGCGTCACGACCAGCAGCAGCAAAAAGAGCGGCAGCGTCATATTCGGCATGTTGAGCGCGAACGTCACGCCGAACGAAATAAGGAAGCTCACCGCCAGCGCCAGCAGCGGCATCAGCGCCTCGTAGAGCATGTACGTCGCCGGTCGCGTCGGGCAAATGAGCAGCGGCAGGACCTCGCGCACGCCGGTGTCGTAGTGCGCCGCGAGAACGATCTTTGCCTTCTCGATGTCGCCGACGACCACATTCGTCACATTGTCGCCCGCCGAGAGCGCCGACGTCCCGCTCTCGAGCTTCGGCGAATAGCCGAGCTCCTTGAGTGTGTAGACAAGCCAGGTGCGGAAGTCCACTTTTTCTTTTTCCTTGCGCCGCACCGGAAAATCCCGCTCGATGCGCTCAGCAAATTCGTTCATCTGATGTTCCTTTCTTCGAAAAAGCGCCGCATCGCGGCGCTTTTCTCTGACATGTGATTTTGCTTTACAGTAGCTGATTTTTAAAGTTCTCCGCCGCGCAGAGCAGTTCCTCTGCCCCTAAGAGCATCGTCTCGCTCGGGTGGTCTCCCCCGCTTAGGCGGGCAATCTCGCCGCGGCGCGCCGCGCGGTCGAGCGCGACGACCTTTGTGAGCGTGCGGCCGTTTTCCTCGCCCTTTTCCACGCCGAAGTGCGTGTCGGCCATCGCCGCGAGCTGCGGCAGATGCGTCACGCACAGCACTTGCCGTGTGCGCGAGAGCTTGGCGAGCTTTTCCGCCACGCGCTGGGCAGCCCTGCCTGAAACGCCGGTGTCGACCTCGTCGAACACCATCGTCATCACGCTGTCCTGCTCGGCCAGCACGTTTTTGAGTGCCAGCATGATGCGCGACAGCTCGCCGCCGGACGCGATCTTCTGGATGGGGCGCAGCGCCTCGCCCACATTGGCGGACATCAAAAACGCCACGGCGTCCACACCGTCCTCGCCCATGTCCTTTTCCTGAAAGTCGATGGCAAAGCGGAGCTTCGGCATATCGAGCTCGCGCAGTTCCCGGGAAATACGCTCCTCAAGCTCCTTTGCCGCCGCGTGACGGCGGTCGGAGAGGGCCTGCGCCGCTTCGCGCGCAGCCTTTTCCTGCTTTTTGAGCGTCTGCTCGAGCTGCTGCGCACGGTCGTCTGCATACTCGATGCGGTCCAATTCCTCACGCGATTTTTCAAGATATGCAAGCATCTCCTCGACGCTTGAGCCGTACTTCTTTTTCAGCCGGTAAAGCTGGTCGCAGCGCGACTCCACGGCGTCGAGCTCCTGCGGAGAAAAGTCGTATTCATCCTTCTTATCGCGGATCGTTTCGGCAAGGTCATACGCTTCACAGCGCAGCGCTTCCAAGCGCTCCGAGAGCGTGATGAATTCATCGCCGAGGCTGCGGAGCGAACGCAGCGCATCCTCTGCCTCCTTGATAGCGGACACCGCGCCAAGGCCCTCGTCCCCACCGTTCAGGCAGGCGTCCGCCTCGGAGATGGCGGAAATGAACTTTTCGCCGTTGCGCAGAATATTGCGGCGGGCAAGGAGCGTCTCCTCCTCCCCCTCCTGCAAGTCCGCGCGCTCGAGCTCGCCGATCTGATGGCGCAGCATGTCGACACGGCGCGCTTTTTCGGCCTCGTCCATCTTGAGCGCGTCGATCGCGCGGCGCGTCTCTTTCATCGCGTCATAGCGCGCGCGATACGCTGCCAGCTCATTTTCCACGCGGCCAAAGCGGTCGAGGTAGACAAGGTGCTGCTCTTCGTCGAGTAACTGCTGTCCGTCGTGCTGGCCGTGGATATTGAGTAAGCTCGCGCCGATACGCTTGAGCTGCGCGACCGTCACTGGCCGTCCGCCCACGCGGCAGACGTTTTTGCCGTCACCGTACAGCTCGCGCTGCAATAAAAGCGTTCCGTCCTCCTCCGGCGTAAAGCCGTTTTCGGCGAGTCCCGGCAAATCTGCCGGGACCGCGCTGAACGTCGCGCTGACAAACGCCTTCTCCGCGCCCGTGCGGATGAGCTCGCGCGACGTGCGCTGGCCGAGCACCGCGCCGAGCGCGTCGATCACGATGGATTTGCCCGCGCCGGTCTCGCCGGTGAGCGCGTTGAACCCGCGGCCGAACAGAATGTCCGCCCGCTCAATGATGGCGATATTTTCAATGTGCAAAAGCTCAAGCATCGCTCATTCTCCTGCAAAATTTTGTTCTTACTTGGTCTGGCGCTGTCTCTGCATGTCCTCGATCTCCGAGCAGAGCTCGGCGGCGGACTCGTTTTCGCGCATCACGATCAGCACCGTGTCGTCACCCGCGACGGTGCCGACCTTGGCGGAGATATCCATCCCGTCAAACGCCGCGCCGGCCGCGGGGCCGAGGCCCGCCATCGTCTTGATGAGCACCAGATTCTGCGCGCAGTCGACCGAAACGATGCTCTCGCGCAGGATGGTCTGCAGGCGGTCAGCCAGATTCAGTCGCATCTTCTGCGTCGAAACGGCGTAGCGGTAGGTGCCGCTGCCGGTCGGCTCCTTAATTAAGTGGAGCTGCTTGATATCGCGGGAGATGGTCGCCTGCGTGCAGGAGATCCCCTCCTTGCGCAGGCTGTCGATCAACTGCTCCTGCGTTTCGATCGCCGAAGCGGCAATGATCGCAAGAATCTTTTCCTGTCTTTCATTCTTCATTGCTGGTTCCTCCCATCAACATTTTCTTTTGTAAGATCTCGCAGAAACTGCGTTTGCTCAGTCGAACGAGCTTGGTGTCGAATTTCGAGCGGCGCACTTCAATACTGTCGCCGCTGCGCAGTGAGAATGCGCGCCCGCCGTCCACGCTCAAAAGGACGGGCTTGTAGCTGTTTTTTTCCGTCTGCACAGTGATGACCCGCTCGGGCGAGAGCACGTAGGCATTGGCATGCACGCTGTGCGCGCAGATGGGCGAAACAATGAAGTTCCGCGCCGTCGGCTCGACCACAGGGCCGCCCGCCGAGAGCGAGTAGGCCGTCGAGCCCGTCGGGCTCGCGACGATCACGCCGTCGCCCGCCACGTCCACGAGCTTTCCCTGCTCGGTGAAGATTTGCAGCCGGATCACGCGCGAGATGTTGCCGCGCGCGATCAGCGCTTCGTTGAGCGCAAGGTTCGAGTAAATAACACGCCCGTCGCGCTGGACGCTCACATCGAGCATCATGTGGCTCTCGATCTCATACTTTCCGTCACACAGGTCGCGCAAGCGCAAAAGGTCTTTGCTCTCAAGCTCGGCCATGAAGCCGAGGCTGCCGAGGTTGACGCCCAGCACCGGAATGTCGCGGTGCGCAGCGGTTTTGGAAAGGTGCAGGATCGTACCGTCGCCGCCAAACGCGATGATCATGTCCGCGCCGCGGATCTCCTGCTGAAGCGGCTCAATGTTGAGCCCGTAGCCCTCCGGCGGCTCCTGATTGCGAAACGGCAGGCACACGACATTCGGGCAGCCAACCTCGTCGAGCACGCGCTTGGCCTCCTTCGCGACGCGAAGCTGCGCGTCGCGGTAGGGATTCGGGCATAAGATGACTTTTCTCAGCATCCCGCGCCCTCCTTCCCGTGGTCGAGCGCCGCGTGTGACTGCTCCACAAGGCCCTGGAGGTCAAACGTCTTCTCCACCCAATCGCCGCTTTCGAGATACCCGAGGTATTCGATGTTTCCCTCGGGTCCACGAATAGGAGAGAATGTGATATCAAGCACTGTAAAGCCAGAATCCTTTGCATGTGTCAGGAAGTTTTCCAGCACCTCAAGGTGTACGTCCGGGTCGCGGACGACGCCCTTTTTCCCCACCTTTTCGCGTCCCGCCTCAAACTGGGGCTTGATGAGGCAGGCGACATGTCCGCCCTCTTTTAAGACGCGGTGCACCGCAGGCAGGATCAATTTCAGCGAAATAAACGACACGTCGATGCTGGCAAAATCCAGCTCGTCAGGGATCTGGTCGCGGTCGAGATAGCGCGCGTTCGTGCGTTCCATGCACACAACGCGCTCGTCGGAGCGGAGCTTCCAATCGAGCTGTCCGTAGCCGACGTCAACGGCGTAGACCTTTGTCGCGCCGTTTTGCAGCATACAGTCGGTAAAGCCGCCGGTCGAAGCGCCGATATCGGCACAGATACAGCCGTCCAGCTTGAGGCCGAACGTCGTCATCGCCTTTTCGAGCTTGAGGCCGCCGCGGCTCACATATCGAAGCGTGTTGCCGCGCACCTCGATCTGCGCGTCGTTCGGCACGGCGGTGCCCGCCTTATCCACGCGCTGCCCGTCCACAAAGACGAGCCCGCTCATGATCATCGCCTGCGCGCGCTGGCGGGTCTGTTCCAGCCCGCGTTCAACGAGCAGCACGTCCAGTCTTGTTTTATTGCTCATCGCAGCACCTCCGCAGCCTTTTTTGCCAGCGACTCCGCGTCCAGTCCGAACTCGCGGTACAGCTCCTCCACTGTTCCCTGCGCAGGAAACGCCTTGCCGAGGTTGCACAGCTCCAGCCGCTCGGGCGAAATTTTGTTCCAGCCCAGAATGGCCGCCATGCGCTGGCCCATGCAGCCGACGCCCACGCACTCCTCGGCGACCAGCATCGCCTTTGTTTTGCCGATGACCTCGCGCATGTCGCGGTCATAGAGCGGCGAGATGGCGTTGATCTTCACAACGCGTGCCTCGATGCCCTGCTCGTGCAGGATCTCCGCCGCGTCGAGCACATTGTTGATCATCGTGCCGTAGGCGCAGAGGGTAATGTCCGCCCCCTCGCGCAGCACGACAAGATTCTGCCGCCCGCTGTCTTCCTTATAATTTCCCTCGCCGCCGCGCGGATAGCGGATGGCGACGGGGCCTTTGATCTCGTTCACCGCACGGTCAAGCATCGTGCGCAGCTCTGCAAAGTTCGACGGACACAGCACCGTCATATTTGGAATTTCCGAGAGGAATGTCGCATCGAAAATGCCGTGATGCGTCTCTCCGTCCGCGCCGACCATGCCCGCGCGGTCGACCGCGAAGACAACATGCAGGTCGGAGAGCGCCGTGTCGTGGATGAGCTGGTCGTAGGCGCGCTGCAAAAAGCTCGAATAGATCGCCACGACCGGCGTGAGCCCCTGCTTGGCCATACCCGCGGCCATCGCCACGGCATGTCCCTCGGCGATGCCGACGTCAAAAAAGCGCACGGGATACTGCTCGGAAAAATCGTGCAGGCCCGTACCGTCGCGCATTGCGGCGGTGATAGCGCAGATCGTTTCGTCATTTTTTGCGAGCTTACAGAGTTCGTCGCCGAACACCGCGGAAAAATCTCGCTTATGCTCGCGCGGCACGCCCATCCGCGGGTCGAATTTGCCGACACCGTGATAGCGCTCCGGCTCGCGCTCGGCGGGCGGGTAGCCCTTGCCCTTTTTCGTGTGCACATGCACGAGCACCGGACAGTTCAAGTCCTTCGCCCATTTGAGCGTGTTGGTGAGCTGCCCCACGTCGTGTCCATTCACGGGGCCGAGGTAGGTAAATCCCATGTCCTCGAACATCGTCGAATTCGGCAGCAGCGCCTTTTTGACATTCGTTTTCAGATGATGGTTAAAATCATACACCGCGCGGCCGACCGCGTTGCGGTCGAGCAGATCACGATAGGCTTTTTTGAATTCATAGTACGCAGGCTTCGAGCGCAAAAGTCCCAGATGCTCGCTCACCGCGCCGACATTGCCGTCGATCGACATGCCGTTGTCGTTCAGAATCACGATGAGCGGCTCGCCGCTCGCGCCCGCGTTGTTAAGTCCCTCGTAGGCAAGACCGCCGGAGAGCGCGCCATCGCCGATCAGCGCCAGTACGGAATAATCCTGATGCTGCAGCGTCCGCGCCCGCGCCATGCCGAGCGCGACGGAGACGGAGTTGGAGGCATGTCCCGCGATAAAGGCGTCATGCCCGCTCTCGCGCGGCTTGGGAAAGCCCGAGAGGCCGCCGTACTGGCGCAGAGACGAAAACTGCTCGCGCCGGCCGGTCAAAATTTTATGGGTGTAGCACTGATGCCCCACGTCGAACACCAGCCGGTCTCGCGACGTGTCGAACACGCGGTGGATGGCCACCGTCAGCTCGACCGCGCCGAGGTTCGAGGCCAGATGCCCGCCCGTTTTCGACACGTTTTTCAGCAAAAATTCACGCAGCTCCGTACATAAAAGCTGCGTTTGCGAGTCGTTCAGGGTTTTGATGTCCCGGGGATCATGGATGGTTTCAAGAATCAATACGGTTTCCTTCTTTATCTGACAAGATGCAGCACCGACAGCACCTTCGCCGTCAGGTAGATGACATCCTTGCTCTTTTTCATGGCGATCTTTTTGCCGATGGCCTTGCCGCCGATCGTCAATCCGGAAATGAGCGCCGTGACCACGGTGGATACGACGATGCTGCGCCAGCCGAAGCTGTTTTGCAGCAGCACGACGATGACCGTCGCGGTCGAGCCGCTGACGATGCCGCAGATGTCACCGACCACATCGTTGCAGAACGAGGCGACCTTTTCCGCGTTGCGGATGAGGTACAGCGCCTCCTTCGCGCCCTTGACACGGTGCGCGGCCATCGAATTGAACGGCTTGGGATTCGCCGCCGTCACGGCGACGCCGATGATATCGAACATGATGCCCAGCGCAATGAACAGCAACAGGATCAGTGTTGCCACCACATACCCCGCATCCTCAAGCAGCGCGCCCGAGCACAGGCTCATCGCGGCGGAAAGCGCCACAGCGATCAAAAACACACGGATGACCCAGCGCGCGTGGCTGGGCGTCTTTTCCGTTTTCTTCTGCTTTCGGTCTTCTTCGTTTTCCAAGGCTTTCTTCTCCACAGTTATTTCATAATCATGCTAATCAGCGGCAGCAGCAAAAGGTAATCCTGCGGCATAGGTCGGGTTGGCTTTCCCTGCAGCGCACCTCTCGTTGCCGATGGAGGCGGTTCCCCCTTAGGCGCTGCACCCCGTTGTCACCAGACGAGGTACCCGATTGCCACTTAGTCCGCACTGTAACCCTTTCGCTGCCCTTGCGACAGCCTAGGTGATTTCCACCCCGGAGTCACGCCGTTTCTTATCCTCTTTTGCAGGAAAAATTTCAAGGAGCGATCGTACTTCGCTCTTGGCCGGAGTCTGTACGTTGTTCTCCTATCCGAATTCCCCACGCAAGGCAGGCTACGCTGCACACAGCGTTCGCGGCACAAAGGCCGGGTAGCACCGCAATGCAGGTTCATATCCCGTCCCGTACCGAAGTCGATACCCGAAACCGGGAGTCCGCTCCGGCACAGCAACGAGTCTCCGCAGAAACAGGGTCGGTTCCCCCATGCCATTAGGGGTCGCCCGGAGTCCGCAGGCGCAGCTTTCGCTTTCGCCTCCCTTCAGCACCCACCCCAAACTGGGCGTAAGAAGCAGGCACCAAAGGCTTCACAGTTGTGCCCTTTAAAGGATTTTTAGGCCCTTCTTAGGAAACGGCAGCTCCGACTAGGATACTGCGCCGCTGCTTAGCATTGCCTATTATACACCAGTCAAACTGAATATGCAAGATATGCACAATAATATTCACCTTAGGAAATTGTAAATTTTTTATTTCGCAGGAAATTCTGTCTGCCGCGCGGAAACAAAAAAGAGGTCCGGCCTTCGCCGAACCTCTTTTCATCAGAGTTTGTAATTTGGAAATTACGTGTGGCCGTTGACCAGGGAAGCGATCTCAGCCGCAAAGTGCTCCAGCTTCTTCTCGATGCCCTCGCCCTTCTCGAAGCGAACGGCGGTGTTGAAGCTGACCTTGCCGCCCAGCGCCTTGGCAGCGTTGTTCATATACTGCTCGACAGAGACGTCGCCGTCCTTGACGAAGGCCTGCTGAAGCAGGCAGTTCTCGGCATAGAACTTGTTGAGCTTGCCCATAACGATCTTTTCCTTGACCTGATCGGGCTTGTTCGCCATCTTCGGGTCGTTGGCCATCTGGCCGAGCATGACTTCCTTCTCCTCGTCCAGAACGTCCTGCGTGACCTGGCTCTTGTCCCAGAAGCGGGGGTTGAGCGCGGCGATCTGCATGGCGATGTCCTTGCCGATCTCGGTGGCGTCGCAGCCCTCGACGGTCAGGTTGACGATAACGCCGATCTTGCCTTTCATGTGGACATAGGGGACGGAGAAGCCGTCAGCGATGCGGGCGAAGCGACGGATGCTCATGTTCTCGCGGATGGCGAGGAACAGCTCGTCCTTCGCATCCTTGACGGTGCCGTTGCCGGTGACCCAGGGGCAGCCCATGAGCGCGTCGACGTCAGCGGGGTTCTCCTTGGCGACGACAGCAGCCACGCCCTTGACAAAGTTGTTGAACGGCTCGCCGTTGGCGACGAAGTCGGTCTCGCAGTTGACCTCGACCACAACACCGACACCGTCGATGACGGTGGCGTAAGCCATGCCCTCAGCAGCCACGCGGCTGGCCTTCTTCGCCTGAGAGGCGAGGCCCTTTTCGCGCAGATACATGACGGCCTTTTCCATATCGCCCTCGCACTCGATGAGGGCCTTCTTGCAGTCCATCAGGCCGCAGCCGGTGGCCTGGCGGAGCTCGTTAACAACAGCAGCAGTGATAGCCATTCTGATATCCTCCTGAAAAATAGTGTGGTAAAAATGAGACGGGGCGAGGCTTTGCCTCGCCCCGTAAGGTTCTTTTCTCGCTTGATTGGGAAAATCAGGCCTGAGCCTCGCCCTCGGCCTTCTCCTCGGTCTCTTCGCCCTGCTTGCCCTCGATCATGGCGTTAGCCATCACGGAGGAGATGAGCTTGATGGCGCGGATGGCGTCATCGTTGCCGGGGATGGGGTAGTCGATCTCGTCGGGATCGCAGTTGGTATCGGCGATAGCGACGACGGGGATGCCGAGCTTGTGCGCCTCGGCGATGGCGTTGCGCTCCTTGCGGGTGTCGACGATGAACAGCGCGCCGGGGAGCTTCTTCATTTCCTTCACGCCGCCGAGGTACTTCTCGAGCTTCTCGATCTCGGCGAGGTGCTTCATGACTTCCTTCTTGGGAAGCATATCGAACGTGCCGTCAGCCTGCATGGTCTTGAGCTGGTTGAGACGGTCCACGCGGGTGCGCATGGTCTTGAAGTTGGTCATCATACCGCCGAGCCAGCGAGCGTTGACATAGTAGCCGCCGCAACGGGAAGCCTCTTCCTTGATAGCCTCCTGCGCCTGCTTCTTCGTGCCGACGAACAGGATGTTCTGGCCGCTCTCAGAGACGGAACGGACGAAGTTGTAGGCTTCCTCGAGCTTCTTGACGGTCTTCTGCAGGTCGATGATGTAGATGCCGTTGCGCTCGGTGTAGATGTAGGGAGCCATTTTGGGGTTCCAGCGACGGGTCTGATGGCCGAAGTGGACGCCTGCTTCGAGCAGGGCTTTCATGGATACGACGTTTGCCATTGCTTGTAGTTTCTCCTTCAAATTTAGTTTTACCTCTGGAGCCTTCATCCCTCCTGCCAACCTGATGGCACAGACAAGAAGTCCGGTCTCCATGCGGAATACCCGGGTATTATACCCCGCTATTTTCAAAATTGCAAGCACTTTTTGAAAAATCCTGTGTTTTTCCCGCTTTCTTTTCCTTTTGCCGCCTTTCCCGCGTCGTTTTCCCGCGCTTTTGCACCCAGAAGTTGTCATTTTCCTTTTTTAATAATGTCTTTCTAAAATTTAGGCTTGCAAAAATGTCGAAAATCCTTATAATATAGTAGGTCTGCTATTGGGGGACTTTTCGTCCGCCGCCCTTTTCAGTACCGGCGGCGGCGCGTGCGGTGCTCTCTGCGCGGGATCTCCTGGCGCGGAAAGGGCTTGTCAATGAGAATGATATCGTCCCCGATCTGCTTGATACACTCCCATGGGATGCAGTATTCCTCTCCCCGGCCGAACAGCCCGAAAAAGCGGTACGGCCCGGGAATGATGAGTGCGGTGAGCTGCCCGTCCGGCAGCCTGCATTCCACGTCGCCCACATAGCCCAGGCGGCAGCCGTCGCAGATGTTGATGACCTCCTTGCAGCGGAAGTCGGCAAAGCGGCAGTTCATGCGCATCCCCTCCTGTTCCCTTTCATTGTATTCCCGGAACAGGAAGTCCTATCCCTCGCATTTTCCGCGACTTCTCTTCGGGCTATGCCGGAGGGAAAATTTTCTCTACGGAGGTTCCCACACATGACAGAGATCCAGCTCAATATGTACCATGCCCTGGCCCTTGGCGCCGCCATGTACGCCCTCGGTCTGGTGCTGATGAAGAAGATCCCCGTGCTCAGCCGCTTCTGCATCCCCGCTCCCCTGGTCGGCGGTCTGTGCTTCGCGATCTTCAACACCATCCTCTATGCCACGGGCACGGCGGTCATCACCTTTGACGACACGCTGCAAACGGTCTTTATGATCTTCTTCTTTACGACCGTCGGCTTCACCGTCAGCATTCCGATGCTGCTCAAGAGCGGCAAATCCGTCATCATGCTCCTTATTTTGAGCGTTGTGATGATCATTTTGCAGAATGTCGTCGGCAGCGGCGTGATGGCGCTCATGGGCAAAGATCCGCTCTACGGCCTCGCCTGCGGCTCCATCGCGATGATCGGCGGCCCCGGCACGGCGGCGGGTATTGGTCCTGACCTTGATGCGGCCGGTGCCATCGGCGGCACGACGGTCGCCGTCGCGGCGGCGACGTTCGGCCTCATCTTCGGCTCGCTCCTCGGCGGCCCGATCGCCCGCAAGCTCATCGTCAAGAACCACCTGCGCGACGAGCTCGCAGAGCAGACGGTGGAAGAGGATGTCGACGACACGTATTACAACACCCACGCCAATAACTTTGTCTACGGTTTCCTGCTGCTGATGTTCTGCGCCGGCGTCGGCAACGTCGTCAGCGTTCTGCTCACGAACCTCTGCGGCTTCAGCTTCCCCATTTACATTGGTTCGATGCTCGTGGCCGTCGTCGTGCGCAACGTGATCGACCACTTCAAGATCATGGAATTCCCCGCCGTCGAGATCAGCACGATGGGCAACATGTTCCTCGCGATTTTCCTCTCGATGGCGCTCTCGGGCCTCAAGCTCTGGCAGCTCGTCGACCTGGCGCTGCCGATGATCGTTGCCCTCGCCGCCGAGGTGCTGCTGATGGTCGTCTTCTCGCTGCTGGTCGTCTTCCCGGTCATGGGCCACGATTACGACGCCGCGATGATCACCGCCGGCTTCATCGGCTTCGGCATGGGCGCCACGTCCAACGCCATGGCCAACATGCAGGCCGTTTCCCGCCGCTACGGTCCCTCTCCCTCGGCCTACTTCGTCATCCCGATGGTCGGCGGCCTCTTCAACGACTTCTTCAACGCTGCGATCATTGCATTCTGTATCGGTCTTCTTGCGTGAGAACCGTTTGAGGGCGCAAAGTCCATCGAAGCGCGCCGAACGATAAAAAATATCCCCGCTTCCCGTTCCGTATGTTTCCGCCGCGTGCGGACATACTGAAAGCACTACGCATGGGAGGCGGGGATTCTTTTTATGCTTGGCAAGGTGGAGATCTGCGGCGTGAACACGACAAAGCTGCCGACGCTGACCGCCGCGGAGACGGACGCACTGCTTCATCGCGCAAAGGACGGCGACGCAGCCGCGCGCGAAAAGCTCGTCGAGGGCAATCTGCGGCTGGTGCTGTCGGTCATCCAGCGCTTTTCCGGCCGAGGAGAAAACGCGGACGACCTCTTTCAGGTCGGCTGCGTGGGGCTACTAAAGGCCATCGACAACTTCGACACTTCGCAGAATGTTCGTTTTTCCACCTACGGCGTGCCGATGATCATCGGTGAGATCCGGCGGTATCTGCGCGACAACAGCTCCATTCGCGTCAGCCGCTCGATGCGCGACACGGCCTACCGCGTCTTACAGGCGCGTGAAAAGCTCCAGCGCGAGCAGCAGCGCGAGCCCACGGTCGAGCAGATCGCGCGCGAGCTCGGCATCCGGCGCGAGGAGGTCGTCTTCGCCATGGACGCCGTATGCGACCCCGTGTCGCTCTTTGAGCCCATCTACTCCGACGGCGGCGACGCCGTGTGCGTCATGGATCAGGTGCGCGACACCAAGAACACCGACGAGGACTGGCTCGAGCAGATCGCGCTCAAGGAGGCCATGGCGCGCCTGAGCGAGCGCGAGCGCCAGATCCTCGCCCTGCGCTACTCCGACGGCAAGACGCAGATGGAGGTCTCAAGCGAGATCGGCATCTCGCAGGCGCAGGTCTCGCGCCTTGAAAAAAACGCCATCAAGAGCATCAAGAAGAATATGTAGACTCAGACAAAAAGGAGCGGAAATGTTTCCGCTCCTTTTTCCGTTTCTTCTCTTGACTTTATCCGCCATTTTATTACAATATAGTATGTATTTTTGCGCCGGTGGGATGCTCCTCCGGCAAATCCGGATCAAATGGAGGTTCCTTCCATGCATTACAACGTCATCATCATTGGCGGCGGCCCCGGCGGCATCTTCTCCGCCTACGAGCTGACAAAGGATCGCAGCGACCTGCGCGTCGCCGTGTTCGAGGCCGGTCACAGCCTTGAAAAGCGCCACTGCCCCATCGACGGCGACAAGGTCAAATCCTGCATCCGCTGCAAGAGCTGCTCGATCATGAGCGGTTTCGGCGGCGCGGGCGCATTTTCCGACGGCAAATACAACATCACCAACGACTTCGGCGGCACGCTGCACGAGTACATCGGCAAAAAGCAGGCGCTCGACCTCATGCACTATGTCGACGAGATCAACATGGCCTACGGCGGCGAGGGCACGAAGCTCTACTCCACCGCCGGCACAAAGTTCAAAAAGCTCTGCATCCAGAATAAGCTCAACCTGCTCGACGCCTCCGTCCGCCATCTCGGCACGGACGTGAACCTCGTCGTGCTCTCGAACCTCTATGATCTGCTCAAGGACAAGGTCGACTTCTACTTCGATTCTCCCGTCACCACCATCGCCCGCGAGGGCGAAGGCTACCGCGTCACCGTCGGCGAGACGGACTACACCTGCGATAAGTGCATCGTCTCCGTCGGCCGCGTCGGCAGCAAGTGGATGGAGGGCGTGTGCCAGGAGCTCAAGATCCCCACGAAGTCGAACCGCGTCGATATCGGCGTGCGCGTCGAGATCCCCGCCGTTGTCTTCTCCCACCTGACTGACGAGCTCTACGAGAGCAAGATCGTCTATCGCACGGAAAAGTTCGAGGACAACGTCCGCACGTTCTGCATGAACCCCAACGGCATCGTCGTCAACGAGAACACGAACGGCATCGTCACGGTCAACGGCCACAGCTATGAGGATAAATCCCTCCAGACCGAGAACACGAACTTCGCGCTTCTCGTCGCCAAGCACTTCTCCGAGCCGTTCAAGGATTCCAACGGCTACGGCGAGTCCATCGCGCGCCTGTCCAACATGCTCGGCGGCGGCGTCATCGTCCAGCGCTTCGGCGATCTCGTCCGCGGCCGCCGCAGCACGGTCAAGCGCATCGAAGAAGGCCTCGTCACGCCGACGCTCGCGGCGACCCCCGGTGATCTGAGCCTCGTGCTCCCCAAGCGCATTCTGGACGGCATCATCGAGATGATCTACGCGCTCGACAAGATCGCGCCGGGCACCGCAAACGACGATACGCTCCTCTACGGCGTGGAGGTCAAGTTCTACAACATGGAGGTCGCGCTCGACGAGCACCTTGAAACGCCGTACAAGGGGCTCTATGTCATCGGCGACGGCAGCGGTATTACGCATTCGCTGTCGCACGCATCGGCGAGCGGTGTTTATGTTGCCAGAGAGATTCTGGAAACGGTTTAACAAAACCATTTGCAAATTGTTCCGCGCAGGCGCGGGATATTTCCGCACCGTGCGGAAGTGCGTAAAAGGGGGATACTCTCTTTCTCGAAAGAGAGTATCCCCCTTTGCAACCCCCGAGAGAAAGGACGAGAGGCCTTCCCCCTCGACCCCGCACATTGCCAGATTGCAGCTCGAAGAACTGCACGCGCTGCGCAATCGGGTGCGGTGTACATGGCTTCGCCATGAATCTCTGCGATTCGTTACCAATCGCAACCGCGCCTTACTCCGTGAGGCGCGAGTGACGGTAGCACGGCGGCAGACTGCGTGCGGGCGGCATTGCTGCGCTCGCCGCGGGAAAATGAAAAGCTACCGACTAGCACACCGGTAGCTTTCAGATAAATTCGATAATATCGTTTGGGGTGCAGTCGATCAGTTTGCAGAGCTTTTCCAGCGTCAGCAGTGTGATGTTCTTTCCCTTTTTCAGCGAATCCAAAGTCTTATTGTCAAGCCCATTTTGCAGCAGATAATACTGCGAAATACCTTTTTCCTGCAACGTTTTCCATAAAGGCTCGTAACTGATGATTGTCCTCACCCCACCTTCTTACGAGCCTATTATATGGAGCAAAGTGAAAAACAAGTATTGTGTATATCTCCACAATGCGGTAGAATGCCATCAAGGAGGGATGCACTATGACAACTTATAAAAGTCTCTACCACCTGATGGTACGCTCCATGAGCGAAGCCATCGACCTTTACGATGAGGGCAAGGGCATTCTTGCCCGTGAAGTCCTGAAAAAAGCCCTGTTAGACGCAGAAGAACAAGTCATCACACATGATATCATCCCCGACGAGCCTATCGGCAGTACCGATTCAGCAGAAAACTAAAAAAATCCCCAGCGCGGCGAGCGCAGCAATGCCGCTCCGGCAGGTACTATCAGCTCAGAAGCATCCAAAGTAGGTGCAGTGCTTATCGGAAGTGCCACGGGGTGGATAATCCAAAAAGGAGGGGCAAGGCCCCTCCCTTTTGGTCGTTAGGGGTGCAGGGGCGAAATCGAAACGCCCCTGCCGTTCTCTTAGGGGTTCAAAAGGGGACCTTCTCTCACGTGAGAGAAGGTCCCCTTTTATCCGCGCTCCCCTGCTTGCAGGGGGAACATTTCAATGATTACTTTTTAAAGCTATCTTTAAGAGTAACCGACCGGTTGAACACCAGATGATCCTCGGAGCAATCCTTGTTATCAAGGCAGAAATACCCAAGGCGCATGAACTGGAAGCTCGGCGCGGTCTTGCCCTTCTTTTCGGTCTTGTCGTACGCCGCGGCGATGTCGCGCATGCGCGGCTCGACCTTGCAGCCGGTCAGCACCTCGAGCGAATCGGGGTTCATGCAGGCAAGGAAATCCTTGTCCGCGCCGTCGGGTGCGGGGTCGCTGAACAGCTCGCTGTAAACACGCACCTCGGCGTCCAGCGCGGTCGCGGCGTCGACCCAGTGGATCGTCGCGCCCTTGACCTTGCGGCCGTCGGCGGGATCGCCGCCCGGCGAGTTCGGGTCGTACTCGGCGTAGACCTCGACGACGTTACCGTTTTCATCCTTCTTGCAGCCCGTGCAGGTGATGAGGTACGCGCCCTTGAGGCGGCACTCGGGGCCGTTCGGCGTCAGGCGCTTGTACTTGGGCACGGGGACTTCCATGAAGTCGTCCGCCTCGATCCAGCACTCGCGGGAGAACGTGATCTCATGCGTGCCGGACGCAGGGTCGGTCGGGTTATTCTCGACCGTGAACGTCTCGCTCTTGCCCTCGGGATAGTTCGTGATGACGAGCTTCACCGGATGCAACACGCCCATCGTGCGCTCAGCCTTCTCGTTGAGGTCCTCGCGCAGGCAGTGCTCAAGGAAGCTGTATTCGACCACGCTCGCGCTCTTGGCAACACCGATGCGGTCGCAGAAGTTGCGGATGGACGCGGGCGTGAAGCCGCGGCGGCGCAGGCCGCACAGCGTCGGCATACGCGGATCGTCCCAGCCGGAGACGATGCCCTCCTCCACAAGCTTGCGGAGCTTGCGCTTTGACATGACCGTGTGATCGATGCCAAGGCGGGCAAACTCGATCTGGCGCGGCTTATTGGGCACGGAAACGTTGTTCACCACCCAGTCGTAGAGCGGGCGGTGCGCCTCGAATTCGAGCGAGCAGAGCGAGTGCGTGATGCCCTCGAGCGCGTCCTGAATGGGGTGCGCAAAGTCGTACATCGGGTAGATGCACCACTTGTCGCCCTGACGGTGATGGTGCATGTAGCGGATGCGGTAAATAACAGGGTCACGCATGTTGAAGTTGCCGGAGGCTAAGTCGATCTTTGCGCGCAGCGTGCGGCTGCCCTCAGGGAACTCGCCGTTTTTCATGCGCTCGAAGAGGTCGAGGTTCTCCTCTACATCGCGGTCGCGGTACGGGGAGATGGCGGGCTTGCCGATGTCTCCGCGGTACTCTCTCGCCTGCTCGGGCGTCAGGTCGCAGACGTAGGCAAGGCCCTTTTTGATGAGCTCGACAGCGTACTCGTAGTCCTTTTCAAAATAGTCGCTGCCGTAGAAGAAACGGTCGCCCCAGTCGAAGCCCAGCCAGTGGATGTCCTCTTTGATGGCGTCGACAAATTCGACGTCCTCCTTCGTGGGGTTCGTGTCGTCCATGCGCAGGTTGCAAAGGCCGCCGAAGCGCTCAGCGGTGCCAAAGTCGATGGTCAGCGCCTTGCAGTGGCCGATGTGCAGATAGCCGTTCGGCTCCGGCGGAAAACGGGTGTGGACCTGCTGGCCCTGGAAGCGCCCACCCTCCGCGATGTCTTCTTCGATGAAGGCGTCGATAAAATTTTTGCTGCCGGATTCGCCCTCAGCGGCGGCAGTCTTGACTTCCTCAGCCATATGATCCATTCCTTTCTTCGCGTCTGCTGTGAGGCAGACAAAATAATGAAATATTATATCCCGTATTGGGAGTTATTGCAAGCATAATATGCTTGCAGATTCCCTGCGGCCGCGCAGGGGTGCGGATAAGAGAGGGATATCTCTTTTTCGAAAAGAGATATCCCTCCCTTAAACCCTCCCAGAGAAAATTCACATTGCAAGCATTGCAGCTCTTCAAGCCCCAATCTCGCAATGTCAAAACCTTTCTCTTGGGGGATTTAAAGGGGGCCATTCTCTTTTGTGAAAGAGAACAGCCCCCTTTGCCCCGTTCCCTGCTGGCACGCAGGGATAATTTCGCTCTTCATTGGAAGAGCTTTTCAAGCTCTTCCCTGCTCATCAGCAAATTGAGCACCTCCACCAGCGCATTTGCGCTCAAATGCTCCGGCAGCTCCAGCCTTTTGCACAGCGCTTTGCGCTTTTCCACGCTGTCCGGGCCGATCAGGCCCAGGTCATAGAGGTCTGCTTTTGTGATGGATTTTCCCTTTACAGTGCTTTTTTCATCAATGGTCGCGCCCGCACGGCGGAGTGCGTCAAGCAAAATTTCCGGATTCATGCCCTCGACGCCGAGCTTGCCCTCCTTGCCGCCCTTGCGCTTGCGCTTCTCCTTGCCGTAGATGTCCGGTACGTAGGCTTGCAGCACACGACCCTCGGGGATATTGCCCTTGACGCGGTTGCGGATCACGAATCCCGCGCCGTCGGGGTCGGTGAAGAGGATGATGCCCCGCTCCTTGGCGAGCTTTCGCAAAAAGGCCTGCTTTTCCTTGTCGTTGAACACGGCGAAGCCGCCGAGCTCCACGATGACCGCGTCCACGACCTGCGAGAGCGTGTTTTTGTCGTACCGCCCCTCGACGACGATGACTTCCTTTACCTTCGGCTTTGCCATAGATTCACTTCCCCTGTGCAAGGCGCATCAGCAGCAGCTTGAGCTCACCCTCGCTGTCGATGCCCTTTTCACTCTTCATGCGTTGGTCGAGCCGCTGGCACATCAGCAAGCTCTGGCTGCACCACTCGCTCGTCGTTTTGCGCGCCGCCTCCATCAGTAAGCGCGCTGGATAGTCTGACCGCATCCCCCACAGCTCCATGAGCCAGAGCTTGTCCTTGCCGTTGTCGAGCGCGATGCGCGCGGTGTAGATGCGCCGCAGCTCCTTGCTGATAACGGCCAAGATCACAAACGGCTCCTCCTGCTTTTTGAGCAGCTGCCCTAAAAGCTCCGATGCGCGGCCGTAGTCGCGCTTCGTGATGGCGTTCGTCATATCGAACACCACCGCGTCGAGCACAGGATCGGCCACGGCGTTGATGTCGTCGGTCGTGATGTTCTTTCCCTTGGCGTAGGCGCCGATCTTCTCGATCTCCGGCACAAGGCCGGTCATCAGCGCGCCGCAGGTGAAGATCAGGTGCTCCGCCGTCTGTGCGTCGATACCCTTACCGAGCGCGCGGAAGCGCCGCCCGATCCAATTGATGAGGTCGCTGCGCTCCTGTGCCTCGAACTTGACGCTCTGTGCGTTTTTGTCGAGCGCCTCGTAGAGCTTTTTATAGGTCTTGCTCGGCTTGTACTCGACAAGGTCGTACACGAACACGAGGCAGCAGTACGGCGGAAAGTCATTGAGTAGCGCAATGAGCGCCGTGCGCTGCTCCTCGGGGAGCTTAAAAAGGTCACAGTCCGTTACCACGATGAGCGTGCGCTCGGCCATCATCGGCATCGCCTCGACCGCCTCGTTCAGCTCCTGCATCGTCAGCGTCTTGCCGCTCAGGCGGTGGTAGTTGAACTCCTCAAAGCCCGCGGGGACGAGCTTTTTTTTGATCTCGCCGAGGTAGTATTCGCGCAGATAGCTCTCCTCGCCGTAAAAGATGTAGACCTGACCGATATTGCCCGCGCTCAGGTCGCTTTTCAATTTCTGATAGCCCTTGTTGGGCGTTTTTCTCTCTGCCATGAAGTCCTCTCAGTCCACTGTGATCAATATATTGCCCTGCATGTCCGTGCGGTAGACCGTCATGCCCGCGTCCGTCAGGCGCAGCAGCGCCTCCTCGGTCGGATGGCCGTAGCTGTTGTCGCCCACGCTGATGACGCCGACCTCCGGCGTCACCGATTCGAGCAGCGTCGTACCGGTGGAATACTTCGAGCCGTGATGTCCGACGAGCAGCACTTCGATATCCGGTAAATCATAGGTCTCGACGAGCTTCGTCTCGGTTTTCGCCTCCATATCGCCGGTGATGAGCGTGTCGAAGTCGCCGAGCGAGCACAAAATCGTCAGGCCCAGCTCGTTCGCACCCTTGTCGCCGAGCGGCGGATAGATGCTCATTGTCGACGCGCCGTTCGTGACCTCTATCACCTCGGTGACATAGTGGATGTTCACGCCGTAGCGCTCGGCGAGCGCTTCGACCTCATCGCGGTCACCCTCGCCCGCGTCGATATCGGCAAGGTAGATGGTATCGACATCCACGCGCGCAAAGAGCGCGGCAAGGCCGTTGGCGTGGTCCTCGTGATAATGCGTCAGCACCACGGAGTCGAGCGTCGCGCCCGCAGAGCGCAGATAGTCCGCCGCGATCGCGCCGGCGTCGATGTAGGAATTTTTGCTGCCGCAGTCCACGAGTGCCGCGTGGCCCTCGGAAATGAGCAGCACGCTCTCCCCCTGCCCCACGTCGAGCGCGACGACGTTCAGCCCGCCCTGTTCATAGTGTAGGGCATTGACCTTTGCCGCGGCGAAGAGCGACAGGACGGAAAGCCCCACCGCCGCAAAATAACGGTACTTCCCGCGCTTTGCCAGCGCGCAGGTGATGAAGATCGCGTACACGTACGCAAGCCATGCGACGGAAAACGCGGTGTTGAAATAGATGGCGTGGAACGGAAGCTCCTCCAAAAGTCCTGCGATGGCAAGCACCGCGCGAATGCCGAGCGCCGGCACAAAGGCACAGGCCGCGCCGAGCTGCGGCACAGCCGCCGCGATCAGTACCGAAAGTAATCCCAGCGCGAACACGACGCTCACGAGCCACAGGCAAAGCAGGTTGCTCAAAAGCGACACGATGGAGAGCGTTCCGAAATAGTAGCACGCAAGGGGCGTTGAAAACACCATCGCGCCGAGCGTCGTCGAAAACGACAGCAGCGCCGCGCGCACAAGCTTGTGCTTGCCGTGGGCACGCTTCGTGAGCTTCGGCGTCAGCCAGATAATGCCCGACACCGCGGAAAACGATAATTGTAAGCTGATGCTTGCGATGGCGAACGGATTTTTGAGTAAAATGAGAAGCAGCGCAAACGAGATGGACGTCGGCGGGTCGTTGTCGCGCCCCAGAAGCGGCGCGATCTTGCCCATCGAGATCATGATGCACGCGCGCAGGATGCTCGGCGTCAGGCCTGTGACGAACGCATAGAGGAAAATGAGCGGGATCGTCACGGCGCAGCGGAGCTTTTTCCGCTTATCGCCCATCAGCGAACCGATCAGCGACGCCAGAAAGCAGCAGTGCAGACCCGAGACGGCCATCACGTGGGAAAGGCCCACCTCGGATAAGTTGCTCGCGTCCTCCTCGTCGAGATATTTCTTGTCGCCCAGCAGCAGCGCCCGCAGAAATGCACCCTCGCGCTCGCTGTAGCTGCGCTCAATGGTCTCACCGAGCGTCCTTGCGATGCGCTGCGGCAGATACTTGAGCGCGCCCGCGTTTGTGTCGTCATAAGTCGGGTCGCCGCGCTGATAGAGCAGGACGTAGACGCCTTTGGCTGTGAAATTGCGCAGGTGCAGTCCCTTCCCCGTCGGGTCGGTCGCGCTGTTGAACAGCGCCTCCGCCGTCACGTGCGCGCCGGGCTCGAGGTTCATAAGATCCGCGTCACCGTAGTAGATGGCCCGCCCCGGCAGGCCGCGGTTCAAGATCTTCACCGTGACCTTCGCGCCGTGGCTCGTCTCCTCGGCATAGCCCAAAAGCTCGACCTCAACCGTGTCCTGCGTGCCGAGCAACGCGTCGTTCGGCGCTTTGATAAAATGCGCATAAAGCGTGTTGTGCCCGAACGCAAAGCATAAGCCCAGCGCGCACAAAAACGCGCGCTTTGCCCAGTCCCCGCGCTTGTTTGCGCAGCCACAAAGTCCCATGACAAGCGCCGCCGCGGCAAACACGCCGCACAAAATGAGCGCCCACTGCGTACTCAGTAAATACTGCGAGAGCGCAACGCCCGCCGCAAACGCCGCGCAGAAGATCGCCAGTACCCTCATCGGCGCGCAGGGTCGTCCGTCAGCCCGAGCAAGTAGTCGGTGCTGACGCGGTAGTAGTCGGCGAGCTTGATGACCGCCCACACAGGGATCTCACGCTCGCCCTTTTCATATCGCCAATAAACGTTGCGATTCAGATTGAGATATTCGGCGATCTCAATCTGCGTCTTATCGTTGTCAACTCGAAGATCTTCCAGCCGCTGGAAATACATGAAATCACCTCGGATTTATGCTACCATTCGGTAACATTTCCGAGAGAATCTTCACCCATACGGCTTCACATTATGCATGTAAGCATACAACAATTCTTGCCGTTTGGCAAGGAAGAAAATGCCGCCTGCGGACGGCAGAACCACACCCCCCATTTTCTTTCCCGAGAAAGAAAACGGGCGGTGTGACCGTCCAAAAGAAAGGCGTTTAGATTGGCAGCCTCGGGCTTGAACGGCCTTTATGCCTCCGGAATGCAACTGCCTGCGCGCGGCGTTGCCGCGTTTGAAGTTGCTATACGATTTGATTTGCTCCTACTATCCGCTGCCGCTCTGCTAATCTTGTAGAAGTGCGCAGTAATTCCCGTCTATCGCCAGTCTCCACAATGCGGCGAGCGAAGCAATGCCGCTATTTCGCAAGCAGTCTGCCGCCCAACTACCGTCACTCGCGCCTCACGGTAGTAAGGCGCGGTTGCAAGACGTAACGACTCGCAGGGATTCATGGCGAAGCCATGTACACCGCACCTGATTGCGCAGCGCGTGCAGCTCTTCAAGCTACAAGCCCGCAATGCGAATTTTCTCTGGGAGGGTGTAAGGGAGGGGTATCTCTTTTTGAAAAAGAGATACCCCTCCCTTATCCGCATCCCCTGCGCGGCGCAGGGAATGGATGCAGCGCTGCCGCGCTGCCAATTTCGTTTCCCTACGGGAAACCCCTCAGCCCGGAGGCCAAGTCATGTCGCGGCCGGCGAGAACATGAAAATGCAGATGCGGCACGCTCTGTCCCGCCTGCTCGCCGATGTTGGACACGACGCGGTAACTCTCAATGCCCTTCTCCTTGGTGAGCTTGGCAATGACCTCGAAGATGTGCGCGACGACAGCGCTGTTCTCTTCGTTCACACCCGCGACAGATGCGATGTGCGCCTTCGGGATCACAAGAAAGTGCACCGGCGCCTGCGGCGCGATGTCGTTGAAGGCATAGCAGAGGTCGTCCTCGTAGACCTTGTTCGACGGGATGTCGCCCGCGATGATCTTGCAGAACAGACAATCAGACATGTTTTATCGCTCCTTTCTGTAAAGTAATTTTATCTTACACAAATTGATTTTTCTCGGCATCGTAGGTGTAACCGATGCCTGCAAGCGATGTTTCGATGCTCTCGCGCGCAACGTCCAGATCGTCGCACAATGCGTCAAGAGAATCGTAAAAATCGCGCAGCTTCATATTCACGGCGCTCAGCAGCATCGCCGGATCTTTCGGTAACGCCGCCATCAGCCGAGCTTGCTCAGGATGAGATCATCCACCGCCGCGAGCGCGTCGTCGACCTTGCTGACTTCCGTGCCGCCGCCCATGGCAGAGTCGGGCTTGCCGCCGCCCTTGCCGCCGCAGATAGGCGCGATGGCCTTGATGATATCGCCGGCCTTGACGCCGCTTGCGACCGCTTCCTTGCCGCACACGGCCAGAAGCGTGACCTTGCCGTCCTTGACGGAGGCGAGCACGCCGACGATCTTGGGCTCCTTGTCGCGCAGGAAGTCGCCGAGCTTGCGCAGGGCGTTTGCATCCATGCCGTCGCGCTGGGCGGTGACGAGCTTCAGGCCCTTCACTTCCTTGGCGGAGGTCAGGAACGTGCGCGCCTCGCCGAGCGATGCCTGCTCCTTGAACTTTTCAAGCTGGCTCTTGATCTCCTTCATCTCGCTCAGCATGCCGCCGATGCGGCTTTCGAGCTCGTTCGACGTGGTCTTTAAGAGCTGCGCCGCGCGGATGAGCTTCTCCTGGCCGCTTCTGAGCTCTTCGAGCGTCTGTTTGCCGGTGATAGCCTCGATGCGGCGCACGCCTGAGGCAACGCTGCCCTCGCTCTTGATGCGGAAGAGGCCGACCTTGGCGGTGTTGTCAAGGTGCGTACCGCCGCAGAACTCCATGGACACATCGCCCATCTCGACCACGCGGACAACGTCGCCGTACTTTTCGCCAAACATGGCGACAGCGCCCTTCTTCTTCGCTTCCTCGATGGGCAGCACCTCGGTCACAACGGGGATGCCGCGCAGGATGGCGTCGTTGACGAAGGTATCGACCGCGAGCAGCTGCTCGGGCGTGATGGACTCAAAGTGCGTGAAGTCGAAGCGCAGACGGTCGGGCTCAACAAGAGAACCGGCCTGATGCACGTGGTCGCCGAGCACCGCCTTGAGCGCGGCGTCGAGAAGATGGGTGGCCGTGTGGCCGCGGCGGATGGCCATGCGGCGCTCCACATCAATGGATGCCGTCACGGTGTCGCCGAGCTGGAAGCTGCCGTGGATGACCTTACCGGTGTGCATGAACTTGCCGCCCTTGTTCTTCTGGACGTCCGTGACCTCAAACACGGCCTCGCCGCAGCGGATGACGCCCGTATCGCCGATCTGGCCGCCCATTTCGGCATAGAACGGAGTCTTGTCGAGCACGATGATGCCCTCCACGCCGCTCATCATAGCCTCGGCCTGCTCACCCTCGACCACCAGCGCGACGACCTTCGCATCGTCGACGGAATCGTGGTCGTAGCCGACAAATTCCGTGGACGGAATGTCCTTGCCGAACTCAACGCCCGCCCAGCCGAGGTCACCGAGCGCCTTGCGCGCCTCGCGGGCGCGGGTCTTCTGCTCCTGCATCTCGTGATCAAAGGCCTTGCGGTCGAGCGTCATGCCCTCGTCCTCGACCATCTCGACCGTCAGGTCGATGGGGAAGCCGTAGGTGTCGTACAGCTTGAACGCGTCCGCGCCGGAGAAGACGGTCTCGCCCTTCTCCTTGTGGGCGTTCAGAAGCTCGGTGAAGATCTTCATGCCGCCGTCGATGGTCTTGGCAAAGTTCTCCTCCTCGGTGCGGATGACCTTGGTGATATAGGCCTGACGCTCGCGCAGCTCAGGATAATGGCCTTCGTTCTCGTGCACGACCGTATCCACGACCTCATAGAGGAACGGACGGTTGACGCCAAGCAGCTTGCCGTGGCGGGCGGCTCTTCTCAGCAGGCGGCGCAGCACGTAGCCGCGGCCCTCGTTGCTGGGCAGCACGCCGTCGCAGATCATAAAGGAAGCCGAACGGATGTGGTCGGTGATGACGCGCAGGGACACGTCTTTCTCGCGGCTCTGGCCGTAGCTCGCGCCGGTGATCTCCGTGACCTTGTTCGTGATGTTCATCACCGTGTCGACGTCGAAGAGCGAATCAACGTCCTGGCACACAACGGCCAAGCGCTCAAGACCCATGCCGGTGTCGATGTTCTTCTGCTTGAGCTCGGTGTAGTGGTCGTGGCCGTCGTTGTCGAACTGGGAGAAGACGATGTTCCAGACCTCCATATAGCGGTCGCAGTCGCAGCCGACGGTGCAGCTGGGCTTGCCGCAGCCGTACTTTTCGCCGCGGTCGTAGTAAATTTCAGAGCAGGGGCCGCACGGACCGGAGCCGTGCTCCCAGAAGTTGTCCTCCTTGCCGAACTTGAAGATGCGGTCCTCGGGGATGCCGATCTCCTCGTGCCAGATGCGGAACGCCTCGTCGTCGGCGGGTGTGGTCTCGTTGCCGGCGAAAACAGAGGGATACAGGCGGTTCGGGTCGAGGCCGACCCACTCGGGGCTCGTCAGGAATTCCCACGCCCAGTGGATGGCCTCGGTCTTGAAATAGTCGCCGAACGAGAAGTTGCCGAGCATTTCAAAATAGGTGCCGTGGCGGGCGGTGTGACCGATGTTCTCAATGTCGCCGGTGCGGATGCACTTCTGGCAGGTGGTGACGCGGTGGCGCGGCGGCTCCTGCTCGCCGGTGAAGAACGGCTTCATCGGCGCCATACCGGAGTTGATGAGCAGCAGCGACGCATCGTTCTGCGGGATCAGGGAAAAGCTGGGCAGGCGCAGATGGCCTTTTGTCTCAAAAAAGTGCAGGAACATTTCCCGCAGCTCATTGAGACCGTAATACTTGGGCTGAGACATGGTTGGTTTCTCCTTTTATTGTAAAATTTACTGTTGTTCGTTCTGTGTTTTCAGATAAGCGCTCAATTCCGCGAGCTCACGGTCGAGATTTTTATAGAACTGCGTGACGTGCCATCCGTCGCAGAGCGCGTGGTTGATGAAAAGTGACATCGGCAGCATCATGCGGCCGTTTTCCTCGCGGTATTTTCCCCAGGCGAAGCGCGGATTGCTGTCGTCTGCGCCGCCGGCGGGCTCTTTGATCTGCGTGTAGTAGAGCCACGGCACACAGGAGACGAAGAAATTCGCCAGCACGTCGCCATCCTCGGTCAGCGTACCGCGCTCGAGCGTCTCCTTCTGCCGCCGCTTGCCCTCGGCGACAAACTTTTCGTAAGACGACAGATCGTCCTCAAGCAGGCAGTAGACGTAAACGCCCGTGCCGTCGGGCTTCATCACGGTGTACGACGGGTCACAGTGATCATACTCAACGACCTGGCCGTCGGGCAGCAATCTCCGCCGCAGCTCGGGCACGGCGTTCGCCGCGCGCATCACCGCATAGAGATAGCTGAGAAAAAACGGGCGGCCGTTAAGCGAAGCAAGAAGAGCCGTAATATCCACCGGAACCGTGATGCCCGCCCACGGGTCGGTCATCGTGCGGAAGTATTCAAACTGGCCGCCGCGCGGGTCCTTCGTCATGTCGATGATTTTTCTTGTCATCTGCTCACTTCCCTCTCACGTCCAGTCCGATAAGGTTCATCTCCGGATCGAACGCGATGCGGAACACCACGGACTTTTTGTCGTATTTCGCGCCGATGACGGCGATGGCATGCGGCTCGTCCGCGTCCGTCACGCCCGTCACCATCGAATCCTTGACCTTTTTGAAGCTGCCGCGCCCCTCGGTCGCGGTATCCATCATCTCTTCAATGGCATCGGCGCTCGTCTGCTCGCGCACATCCTCGCGCAGCGCGTCGTAGACCTCTTCATATTCGCCTTTCGTCAGCTGCGACATGACGGCAAGTCCCGCGCTCGAGACCTTGTCCTCGTCCATGCCGTCGGGCAGCTCGTTTCCGCGGCAGCCGGCCAAAGCGAACGCGAGCAACATGGCGAGCAATAACAGCAGACACACTTTTTTGCGCATATTCTGTTCCTTTCCAAAAAATAAAGCCCCCGTCCCTACACATAGGGGCGAAGACTTGACACTTCACGGTACCACCCTAATTATCTTTCCGCTTGGGGGAAAGCATCTTAGCCGTCCGGTAACGGGGACGAGGCGTTCCGCTCCTCGCGGACGGCTCCAAAGCGGCTGCTTCGCACCGGTGGCCGAGGGCTTGCACCATTCCCCTCTCGCTTCAGGCTCGTCTGCAAAGCTGACTTTTTCATCGCGTTTTACTTGCGTTATTATATCTCAAATTTAGCTTTTGTCAAGCATCCCTTGCCTTTGGGCAGAAAATGGCATATACTGCTTTCGTTTGAATGATGAAGGGAGAATCGCTATGAACCGTTCCCGCTCCGGCTATGTCTATATCGTCCTCTGTGCCGTCATTTTCAGCACGATGGAGGTCATGCTCAAAACCGTGCACGGCGTGTTTGCGCCCATGCAGATCACGTGTCTGCGCTTTCTCGTCGGCGGCTTTCTGCTCATCCCGTTCGCCTCGCGCTCGATGAAGAAGAAAAACGCCTCGCTCTCGCGAAAGGACATCGGCTTTTTCGCGCTTTCGGGCTTTCTGTGCGTCGTCATCGCGATGTCGCTCTACCAGATGTCCGTGACCTATACGCGCGCGTCAGTCGTGGCGGTCATCTTCTCCTGCAATCCGATCTTCGTCACGGTGTTCGCCCATCTCTTTCTGCATGAGGACATTCATCGCAACCACATTATCGCGCTCATTTTGGAGCTCACGGCGGCGCTCATCATCATTGACCCCATTCATGCGACGCTCGATCCCACAGGCTCGGTGCTCGCCATTCTCTCCGCCGTGATGTTCGCACTCTACAGTGTGTTCGGCAAAAAGCGTACACCGCGCTTCGGCGGCATCGCTGTTACGTGCCTGAGTTTTCTCTTCGGCGCGGGCGAGCTCGTGTTCATTCTGCTCTTCGGCCGCACGGCGGCGGGCGCGTCGCTCTATGGCGCGGTGGGGCTGAACCTCTTTATCGACGTGCCGCTCTTTGAAAATATCCCTGCCTCGGCCATTCCGGCACTGCTGTACATCTGCTGCATCAACTCCGCGGCGGGCTTCGTCTGCCACATGATGGCGATGGAGAAAACGTCCGCGCAGGAGGCGTCACTCATTTTCTTCCTAAAGCCCATCTTGGCGCCGATCTTCGCGCTTCTTTTCCTCAAGGAGGAAATTCCGCTCAATATGATCGTTGGCATCGTCTGCTTCCTGATCGGATCGCTGTGCGCGATCCTGCCGGGGATCCTTGCTCAACGCAGGGCGTTGAAAGCGCAAAAATAAGTTTTTGCATTTTTCCCTGTGGCCGCGCAGGAAATGTGGTGCAGCACCTTCGGCGCTGCTTCCCTGCGGCACAAGTGCCGAAAAACGCTTTGCACCTGTGCGAAAAAGCAAATTTTTTTAAAAACTGAAACTTTTTCAATCTTTTTACGTCTAAAAAGATAATCCCCACCACCTTTTGGCGGTGCAGAGAGGAGAAGAGTCCATGAAGAAGAAAAAGCGGATCGTGACGATCATCCTATGGCTTGCAGCGCTCGCGGTGCTGTTCATATGGAGCTCGCCTGAGCAGAAGGTGGACCGCTTCGTGGTGAAAAATGCGGAAACTTTGGAAGCAGCGCTCTATGAGGACTTGTCTGGAGACTATTCGCAAGGTGCGGGCGTTCAGTATACCTGCTGGGGGCAGTACGGTGAGCATCCCATCGGCGAATTCAGTTTCGGCTCGTCGCTTCTGCACGGACGCCAGTATTACGGCTGCTACTATTCGCCCGACGATGAGCCGCGCGGCTTTCAGAGCGTGGAGGTCACGCTCGTGCCGGACGGCGAAAATTGCTGGACGTGGCACGCCGAGGGCGACAACCGCGGTATGACGAAGAAAATTCAGGACAGATGGTACTATTTTGAGGCGTGGTTATAAAAAGAAAAAGGCACTCTCTAAAAAAGAGGGTGTCTTTTTATGCGGTAAAACATGTCAGGCCGTCTGCAAGACCTCGCGCTTTTTCCAGCTTATGAAGCCGTAGAGGTCGTTGAGCAGGAAGATGGCGAAGTTGACCGCCACGGGGATGTAGGCCGGATTTTCCATCGACGCCATGATCCATAGCACGATGAGCACGACGGCGAGCGAGGCGAGCCAGAGGCGCCATTCGCGCCGTGTGAGTGATTTGATGGGGTTATTCATGGTTTTCTCCTTTCGAATCAAAGCATAAGTTCAATTCGAAAGGCGCTGCGGGTCAAGGATCGGGATGCGCCGCTGGTTCAAGATCATGGAAGCTGCTCCTGCATGAAATGATATCGAACGTATTCTACACGATGGCGCGAACGACGAGCTGAAAACCGCCAAAGCACTGGGTGCAGCCTACGACGCCGCGCCCAGCCACAGCGCAAGAAATGTCCGCTTCTACGAGGGCGTCGAGCATGTGGGCATTTACAGCGACTTTGGCCGCAGCGCGATGGATGCGGCGCTTGATGCGTTTCTCGGAGATGACAGCACAGAGAAGTTGGAAGCGTTTTTCCGAAACGCTTAAAAAGGTCTCCGGGAAAAAGCAGCGCCTTTGGCGCTGCACGGGAAAGGGGGCCATTCTCTCACGTGAGAGAATATCCCCCTTGGACCCCCAAGAGAACGCGAGGGGAGAGCCCCTCGACCCCCGACATTGGCAGTTTGCAGCTTGAAGAGCTGCACGCGCTGCGCAATCGGGTGCGGTGTACATGGCTTCGCCATGAATCCCTGCGA
>ENA-UOJH01000439-UOJH01000439.1-human-gut-metagenome-genome-assembly--contig:-C148-NODE-439-length-39601-cov-118.578567_pt1 | contig 39601 bp, 22 predicted proteins | sample MGYA00242345_ERZ723892 | MGnify/ENA metagenome assembly ERZ723892 | reverse complement strand
TAGGGCTTACTCGGGACTTGCACCCGTTAGACAATGCTCGTGCCGAGCATACAACGAAAAAAGACCATGCCGGAATACCGACATGGCCTTTTTCGTTTAAACCTTTGTTACAACATATTATTACTACTACATTATCTTATTACTCCAGCACCAATACATGGCTTGTGCCATCCTGCGCTGTGAAGACGTTCAGACCGATTTTCATCAGATAGTCGCCACTATACTGCTTGCCGTTGCACTCCAAGTCTGACTGCTTGCCAGGCATGAGGTTTGTCTCCTTCACGGTGTACATCTTTGCAGCATCAAGACCCTGCAACTTCACGTTCTGCTGCGGCTCCTTATAGCGCGGATGCAGATCGTAGGCGAAGAGCACTGCACGCTGCTTGTCCTTGCTAACGTAGTTGATAGCGCAGTGGCTGCCTTCGTATGGTGAAACAAGACGATACTGGTCGCCTTCGAGAATCATCGGCTTCATGCTATCGTAGTTCTTAACGGCCTGCTGCACGAACTTGTAGTCGTCGGCAGAGAGCGACTTGAGGTCGATGTCGAAGCCCAACTTGCATGAGCTGCATACGTCGGTGCGGAACTTCACGGATGTGTTCTTGTTCCAGTTGGTGACGTGCGATCCCATTGTCTTTGCAGGGAAGAACTTCGAGAGGCTCCACTGGATGTAGATGCGCTCGTACGGGTCGGTGTCGTCAGAACACCAGAACTCGGTGAAGTACTTGAGCATCTCGTAGTCCATACGTCCGCCACCACCAGAGCAGAGCATCATAGGCAGATTAGGATACTTGTTATGGATGCGTGTGAGCACATTGTAGATGCCACGAACGTGGTCGATGTAGAAGTTGCCCTGGTTCTGCTTGTGATACGGCGAATAGATATTGGTTATAACACTGTTGCAGTCCCACTTGAAGTAAGCCACGTCGGGGTTCTCCGTCATGATGCGGTCGACGATGCCGAACACATAGTCCTGCACCTTAGGGTTGGAGATGTCGAGCACGAGCTGGTTGCGATAATAATATGTGTCGCGCTGCGGCTGCAAGATGACCCAATCAGGATGCTTTTCAAACAGTTCGCTCTTCGGGTTAACCATCTCCGGCTCAATCCATATACCGAACTTCACGCCAGCCTTCTTTGCATCTCTTACAAGACCAGGAATACCCTCCGGCAACTTGCTCTTTGTAGCCTCCCAGTCGCCCAGTCCGGCGTGGTCGTCTTTGCGCGGATACTTATTGGCGAACCATCCGTCGTCGAGCAGGAACATATCCACACCAAGGTCCTTGGCATCCTTCATCAGTTCGGCAAGACTCTGCTGGTTGAAGTCGAAGCCCGTATTCTCCCAGTTGTTCAGGAGAGTGAGGCGGTCGCCCATACCCATGTTCACCTGATACTGACGAGCCCAGTTGTGCAGGTTGCGCGAAGCCTCGCCCATACCATTGTCGCTCATCGCGAAGATGAACTCAGGAGTGGTGAACACCTCGCCTGCCTTCAGCTTATAGTCGGAAGCGTAAGGATTGATGGCAGGAATGACGCGAAGCGCACCGACGTTGTCCACCTCAAAGGTGAAGCGGAAGTTGCCTGGCCAGCCAATCGTGCCGAGCATCACCTTGCCCTCGTTCTCCTTGGCAGGCTCGTCGAAGCCCAACTCGAAGAAAGGCTCAGCCTGCATAGCGGCGCGTGTGCCGAGCTTTGTGTCGATAATCTTTTTGCCCGTGCTCAACTGGGTTGTCTCGGGCTGACCTTCCTTAGCCCAGTCGCTGTGATAGTTAGTGAGATAATACTTTGAAAATTTGAAGTAGAGCATCGTAGAGCTGTAGCGCCAGAGTGTAATGGCTGACTTCTCCTTGTGGGAGATCTCGCTCCATGCCTTTATCACATTCTCCTTCGGATAAGCCACATAGTGGAGCTTCACTGTCAGCGGATACACCTTGTCTTGAAGAGTGATGACTGTCACAGTGCCGCCCTTCACAGCCTTCTGCTCCGACGACTTATAATATAAATATGTAGTCATGTTGCCGTCGGCATGCGTTACGGCAACAGCCGGCTCGAAGAAGTCTTCAGCGCCGGAAGTGGCATACACCTCATGGCCGCGCTGGCACACTGCGCCGTCGGAAGCGGCATATACATCCCACTTAAGGTTCTCGTAGTCGGCAGGATTCTGCAACTTATCGCCGAGATAGACCTGATAAAGACGGCCTTTTGGCGACACTTTCATCACGAGGTCGGTCTTTTCGGTAGACACACGGATGATTTCTTGAGCGAATGTGATGGCAGAAGTCATGCACATTGCTGCGATTAGCATAATAGTTTTCTTCATTTTCGTATGGTTTTTACAGGTTGTTTATATATCGATATTCTTGCATTGGCTTGTTAGAACTTGATGCTTGCGTTGAACTCTACTGTGAACGGGCGGAGATAGTTACCGCTCATATACTTGCCGGCATACTTGCCAGCCTCATCCTTTGTGATAAGCTCCGAACCGCTGATTGTGCCCTTCGCACCCTTCTCGTTGAAGATGTTAATGACGCTGACACCGAGACTCAGGTTCTTGTTCACATTCCAGTTGACGCCACCGAATGTCTCCCAGTGGCCGTTGAAGTAGAGTGCCTCCTAAAGGTTGGCGTATGTCTTGCCGAAGTAGCGGAAGCTGAGCCAAGCACTGAGGTTCTTCGTGATGTCGTATCTCGGGTCAAGCTCAATGAGCACCTGCGGAATCTCCTTCACAATCTTGTTGTTGGCATTAACGCTCATAGTCTGTCCGTCGCTGAACGTAACGCTCGCGTTGTAGTTCTTGTACACAGGCTTCTGATAGGTGAAGAGAGCGTGCATGTGGAAGTTCTTGAACGGGTTGATTTCGGCATATGTTGTCCAGCCCAATGTCTGGATGTTGTAGATGAGCAACACGGTCTTGCCTTCAGAAGTGCCAGGCTTAGTGAGGTTCTGCTGGTCGATATTGTTCGACTTAGAGATGTATGTCACCATCGACGAGAGGTCGAGCCAAGAATTCTTGTAGAAGATACCGCCGCGAACCAACGGAATGGTCACGCGCTTGTACTGCTCCTCGGTAGGACCGGTGCCGGCATACTCGCTGATGCGCGGGAAGCGTGTGGCGATAGTGGCGTCGGCAGTAAGACCGAACTGGTTTGTTACGTTGTAAGTCATCTGCAAAGTGGCAGCATAGTTGAGCTTGTTCTTCGTAACAGTGGCTGGCGCGATGCTATGCTCTGTGGCTACGACAGATCCGTCTGCGGCTGTAGAAAATGTATTGAAGTTGCCGAGATGGAAGCCACGGAAGCGTGACGCAGAAATCTGGTCTGCCGACATACGATAGTATTCGAGACGACCGCCGTAGAACAGTTTGAACTTAGGAGTGATGCGCCATTCGTCGGTGAAATAGAGAGCGAGCTTGTTCTCCGAACCCTTTGTATATTCAGGACTCAGCTCGTTGTAGCCGAAGGTCTCTGAGCGATGTGCAGTCTGCGTAGGGTCGAGCGGATTGACGTACATCTGGCTCAGCGTGCGAGGATAAGCCTCAACGGTGCCTGCCCACTGGAACGAAGACGAATAGTAGTTGAGGTGGTAGTACCACTCGTTCAAGCCAATCATCAACTTGTGGTTGTTCAGCTGCTTGCTCATCTCGGTTGTGAGAAGGGCGTTGCTCACCTTGCCGATGTGCAGCCAAGTGCGTCGACCTTCGATGAGTCCGCTGTATGCCGAACCGTCTGAAAGCTGATAGCCGTCAGACTCAGCAACCTCAGAGATAGTGCTGCCACCGTAGTCTACATAGTTGGCGCGCGGAGCGTTCATATACTTGGCGTTCAACTTCCACAGCCAGCCGTTGTCAAACTGATACTTGCTCACCAAAGCCACCTCATTGGCACGGTTGTCGTTGCCGTCGGTCATGTTCCAGGTCTCCATCTTGCCGGTCTTGGTGTTCAGATAGCTGAACGAACCATTACGCTGCACGTATGAATCCATACCCGGGTCGAAACCTGCAAGCTTCTTTATGCTACCGTCGCCGGCGTAGATGAACGGAGCAGCATTGGCGAAGTTGCCGGGGTTCTTGCTGTTCGAATACTTATATAATAAAGATATGTGTCCCTTGCCGCCGTTCAGTATGCGTGTAAGACCCAAATGGTAGATTTGCGTGCGGTCGGCATAGTCGGTGAAGCGCAGCTTGAAGCTTCCCGGGTCGAAGTTCTGATACATTCCGGCGGTGTAGAGCCACTTGTCGCCGATGCCGCCAGAGAGGTTAAGGTCGAAGTTCTGCATACCGAAGTGGTTAGCCTTATAATTGAGCTTGCCACTGAACTTCTTTTCGCCCAACTCGCTGAACGCCGAGACAGCATAAGCGATGTTGCCGGTCTTGATGGCACTCTCCGACGGAGTCATAAGGTCGGTGCCTTTCAGCGAAGCGTCGCTGCGCCAGTGGGCAGAGAGCTTGTGCACGGACGACGAGTAAACGGCAGGCAGTCCGTTCTCGTATACCGTTACGTCTTCGCTCGGCAATCCGATTTGAATCTCGCGCGGTTTATTGGCGTCAGAAGCGTTGAGCATCACGTTGCGCTCTTCCTTCTTCTGCGGTTCCGAATCGTTTGTTGAATTGTTTTCTGTATGCGTCTGTGCATACATGCCCGTAGAGGCAGAAGCAAAGAGGGCGAATGAGAATGTTTTAAGTTTTAGGTTCATATCCGTTGTGTTTATGTTTTCGGTTGCAAAGTTACAATCTATATCGACTAATTGTATGTGTGCGTAAAATGAAAGTAGACATAAATTAAGGTATCAAAACTTATAACTTATTATATATCAGAATATTTAAGGCTTTAGTCTTTTTTATCAAAGTAAATGGTTTTATCTTAATAATATTAGCTAAATTTGCAGCATTAAAGCCAAAAACCCACTATTATGCGCATCTTTTTATACCTATTGTTCATCTTTTTGCCGCTGCAAGCTACAGCCCAAACCAAGTTGGCTACAGCCGGCATCTCTGGCGAGCAAGACCTGCTTGACCTTCTCGACAGCTATGTCGACAAGCGCGACGCATACTCCAAGCAGAAAGAAAAGAAGATTGACCAACTGAAGCTGAAGTTGCGAACGGCGGAAGACATTCCGCAGCGACTCGCACTTCTGAACAGTATCTATCGCGAATACTATACATACCATTACGATTCGGCAATGGTATACGTGAACCGCGGCCTCGCTCTATCAGAGAGTGAGAACAACGCTTACTACACAACGCTCAACAAGATAAATCGTGCAGCGGTGTTGTCTACGGGTGGTTTCTACAGTCAGTCGGAGGAGTTGCTTGAGGATATAAAAAAGAAGGGTGTGCCTAAGCAGCTAAAGCAATACTATTATTATACACGCACGTGGCTGTACAACTATTGGGAGGCGTTCAGCAACAAGTCGGAGTTCATGGACTATTACCATAAGAAGAAGTTCGAGAATCTGAAGCTCACGATGGAAGTCACAAGCAGCAAGGATGTGGCTCTGCATGCCTATCTTAGCGGCGAACTGGCTTTCCTCACCAACCCCATGAGCAAGGCTGTGCTGCAATTCTACACAAAGGCTCTGCTGAACAGCCGGGTAGACAGTCGTGTGCATGCCTCGGCAGCCTACTGCATAGCACGCTATTATCGCGAGTTGGGCGACACGCAACGATATGAAAAGTACATTATTGAAGCGGCTATCTCGGACATAACATGCCCTTTGAAGGAGAATCTTGCGCTGCAGGAGTTCTCTACATATCTGTATGAGAAGGACCCGAAGTATGCCGACCATGCGGCACGTTACATCTATTGCTCCATGGAGGACGCCCGATTCTACAATAACCGCCTGCGTATGCTCGAGATTTCGAGCATATTGCCTATCATCGCCACAGCCAATCAGGAGGCGTTAGCGCATAAGGAGCGTATCGTGAGAGGCGTGCTTGCGGTGGTTAGTTTTCTGTCGCTGATGTTGCTGGCAATGGCTATCTTCGGCTACAAGCAGAACAAATGGCTGGCAGGTAGCCGCCGAGAGGTAAAGACACAGAACCGGCAGCTGAAGGAGCTGAACGAACGACTCATAGCGACCAACCATCGCCGCGAGACCTACATGCGTTTGTTCATGGACATTAGTGCGGTGTACATCCGCAAGCTGATGGAGTACCGCAAACTGGTGAGCAGAAAAATAAAGGCCAACCAAACGGCTGACCTTCTTAAGACTATAAACAGCTATAAGCTCGCGGAGGAGGAGGCGACGACGTTCTACACTCGTTTCGACCGCGCCTTCACGGAGCTGTATCCTGGTTTTGTTGACGAACTGAACAGTCTGTTGCTTCCAGAAGGAAGGATTGCGCAGCCATCTCCTAACACCCTGACTACAGAAGCGCGCATCTACGCGCTAATGCGTTTGGGTGTGACTGAGAGTCAGGAGATAGCCACACTTCTATTCTACTCGACACAGACAATATACAACTACAAGTCGGCGATGCGCGCACGGGCTGTGAACCGCGACACGTTCGACGAAGACATCAACAGACTATGCCATGTAGGGTAATGGTCTTTTCCCTAAGATAAGCAATTACTTCAGCAGGTAGTCCTCGGGGTGCTGGAATCCGTTGAGGTAGTCGCGGGCTGCCATGCGCTTCTTGCCGGCAGGCTGCAGCTCTACAAGCTCAAGCCACTCGTCGACGGTGGCAACGAGAAGACGGCGGTTCTCTGCCTTGAGCGTTCCAACCTCTACGCCGTTAGAAGACTCGCCGGTCTTTGCTGCCTTGTACACCTTAAGCACCTGAGCCTTAGCCTGAGCGTCGCGCGGAGTGAGCATACACCATGCGCCGGGCACTGGCGACAGACCGCGCACAAAGTCGTAGATGCGCTTTGCTGAGAGTGAGAAGTCGATGGCGCAGGTCTCCTTGAATATCTTCGGAGCGCCGTGGTGAGCCTCGCTTTCCTGCTGCGACTGCGAAGGCACATCGCCGTCGGTAGAGAGCACGAGGTCGACGGTGTCGGTGCAGAGCTCTGCGCCGAGCTGCATAAGTCCGTCGTATACATACTCCACATCGGCGTCGTCGGGGATGGGGAACTCGCGCTGCGCGATGATACGACCGGTGTCGATGTCGTGGTCGAGGAAGAATGTGGTAACGCCGGTGCGGGTCTCGCCGTTGATTACAGCCCAGTTGATTGGCGCTGCGCCACGATAGTCGGGCAGCAGGGCGGCGTGAACGTTGAACGTGCCGAAGCGCGGCATAGCCCACACCACCTCGGGCAGCATGCGGAACGCAACAACCACCTGTAGGTCGGCGTTGTAGCTGCGCAGCTCCTCAAGAAACTGCTCGTCTTTCATCTTCACGGGCTGCAGCACGGGCAGATTGTGCACCAGAGCGTACTCCTTGACGGGCGAAGGGCGCAGCACTGATCCGTGGCGACCTACGGGTTTATCGGGCTGCGTCACCACAGCCACTACGTTATAGCCGTTCTCAACAAGTCGCTGGAGCGATCCAACGGCAAACTCAGGTGTTCCCATGAACACTATGCGGAGGTCTTTCTTTTCCATATATCTTTTTACTTTTTTACTCTTTTACCTTTTTACTTTTACAAAGTTACGTTTTTTTCAGCGAATATCATCCATGCTTGTAATAAAGAGCAAGAAAATTGTCTTTAAACTTACGGCATAACAAGAAAAAGCATTAACTTTGTAAAAGTAAAAGGGTAAAAAAGTAAAAGAGTAAAAGGTAAAAAACAAAATAGGAAATAACAATGACACAGAAAGAAGACATTCAGAATGCCGTGAACGTGATGCGTAAGGGTGGCGTGATACTCTACCCTACCGACACGGTGTGGGGAATAGGCTGCGACGCAACGAACGCTGAGGCAGTAGCAAAGGTGTACAAGATAAAACAGCGCGACGACTCGAAGGCGCTTATCTGCCTCACCGACTCGGTAGACCGCGTGCAGCGCTACGTGCGCGACGTGCCGCCAGTGGCTTGGGACCTTATGGAACTTGCCGAGAAGCCGACAACAGTGGTGCTCGACGGCGCCGTGAACCTCGCCCCGAACCTCATCGCCCAAGACGGCAGCATCGCTCTGCGCGTCACCAACGAGCCGTTCTCGAAGGAGCTTTGCTACCGTTTCCAGAAGGCTATCGTGAGCACAAGCGCCAATATCAGCGGCGAACCGACGGCACAGAACTATCGCGACATTGCGCCGGAGATACTGGAGGCTGTCGACTATGTGTGCTGGACTCGTCGCCAGGAACACAAGCCGCACACGCCGAGCAGCATCATCAAGCTCACTAAGGACGGACAGGTAACCATCATACGCAAGTAAATGGAACAGACTGCGATTGACAAGAAAGACGCAACGCTGGAAGAAAGGCTGTACGCTTGGCGCACGAAGCATTTTTCCGACCGTCAGGCGACTATCATCCTTGCCCTCTGCATCGGATTCTTCGCGTCGGTGGCAGCCTACGTGCTCCACTCGATAATTCACATCATACAGCACATGCTGACGTCGAGGTTTCATGCCGACACGTTCAACTGGCTCTACTTGATGTTCCCGGTTGTGGGCATCTTCTTAACGTCGCTCTTCGTGCGCTACGTGGTGAAGGACAACATCTCGCACGGTATCACGCGCATCCTCTACGCTATATCCTCGAAGCAGTCGCGACTGAAAGGGCACAACTGCTGGACATCGGTTGTGGCGTCGGCTATCACCATCGGCTTCGGCGGATCGGTAGGTGCCGAGGCGCCTATCGTGCTCACGGGTTCGGCTATCGGTTCCAACCTCGGACGACTGTTCGGCATGGACAAGAAGAAGCTGATTCTGCTTGTTGGCTGCGGTGCAGCCGCCGCCATCGCCGGCATCTTCAAGGCGCCCATAGCCGGACTGGTGTTCACACTCGAGGTGCTGATGGTCGACTTGAGCATGGCGTCGTTGCTGCCTATCCTCACGGCAGCGGTCACAGCTACGTGCTTCACGTATATCTTCATGGGCAGCTCGTCGCTGTTCAGCTTCCACCTCGACAGCATGTGGGGCGTGGAGCGTGTGCCGGCGTGCATCATTCTCGGCATCGCCTGCGGACTTGTGAGTCTCTACTTCATACGTTCGATGTCGGTATGCGAGGGCATGTTCGGCAAGCTGAAGCAGCATCGCTGGGCTAAGCTCGCGCTGGGCGGAGTGATGCTCAGTTCGCTCATTTTCGTGTTCCCCGTACTCTACGGCGAAGGCTATTCTGCCATCAACGTGCTGCTCAACGGCACGAGCGAGGCAGACTGGAACGAAGTGCTGAAGAACTCCATGTTCTCGGGCGACGGCAGATGGCTCATCGTGTTCATTGCGCTCGTCATTCTGACCAAGACATTCGCCACGGCTGCCACAAACGGCGGTGGCGGTTGCGGTGGTACGTTCGCGCCGTCGCTCTTTGTCGGAGCCTTCACCGGCTTCCTCTTCTCGCGACTCTGGAACATGTACCAGGTGGGCATCTATATTCCCGAGAAGAACTATACGCTGCTCGGCATGGCTGGCGTTATGGCAGGCGTTATGCATGCGCCGCTTACGGGCATCTTCCTCATCGCCGAGATTACGAACGGCTACGATATGTTCATGCCGCTGATGATTGTGAGCATTGCCTCGGTGATGACTATCAGCATCTTCGAGCCGCACAGCATCTACGCCATGCGTCTTGCTCGCGAGGGCAAGCTCCTTACTCACCACACCGACCGCTCTGTGCTGACACTGATGAAGATAGACAGCGTGATAGAGCGCGACTTCACCGCCGTTACGCCCGACATGCCGTTGGGCAAGTTGGTGAACGCTATCTCGAAGAGTCACACGTCGTTCATACCGGTGCTCGACAACGCCGGTTCGCTGCTTGGCGAGATAGACATCACGAAGATTCGACACATCATGTTCCGCGCCGAACTCTATAACAAGCTCACCGTTCAGCAACTGATGCTGCCCATTGCAGCGCAGGTTGGCGAGAGCGATTCGATGGAGGAAGTGATGCGCAAGTTCGATCTTAAGGGCACACGCTATATGCCCGTGGTGAATGTCTCAGGACATCTCACGGGATATATCTCGCGCTCAAGAGCGTATAGCATGTACAGAAAAATGGTAGCCGACTTCTCGGCGGAATAAAAATAGTAGCGGAGGTCTCCGGCCTCCGCAGCAGTTAACTTGACTGAATATAGTCTTGTTGCTTGCTGCGGAGGCCGGAGACCTCCGCTACTTTTTTGCTTTATTGATTTTAGAACGGATAACCGATTGCGAAGTGTATGCTCTGGCTATCCTTAAATTTGTCGAAGTTGTAGAAGCCGTTCTTGTACGGCAGGTGCAGACCTACACCCCAATCGAGGCGAAGCACGAAGAAGTCGAGGTCGTAGCGTATGCCGATGCCCGTGCCGACCGCCATCTCCTTAAACATGTTCTTCGGTTTGAACACCGCACCCGGACGGTCGCTGTCGCTGCGCAGCGTCCACACGTTGCCTGCGTCGAGGAACAATGCGCCGTAGAGGTTGCCGAACATACGCGGACGATACTCGAGGTTCATCTGCAACTTCAAGTCGCCGGTCTGGTCGAGATACGAGAGGTAAGAAGTCTGGGCATGATAGCGACCCGGACCGATACTGCGCACGTTGAACGCACGTATGCTATTGGCACCACCTACATAGAACTGCTCGCTGTACGGCGCACTTATCGCATTGCCATACGCCCATACAACACCCATGTTCACGTGTCCGACGAGCGTGCTGTGCTCCGTCACCTGCCACGTCTTGCTATAGTCGGTCTCCACTTTCAGGAACTGAGCGTACGGGTTCTTGAACATCGTCTTCTCCTTGTCGTTCCACTTCTCGCCGAACGCCATGTATCCGAGCGAAAGCAGATTGGCAGCCTCGCTCACCGACACCTGCCAGAAGATAGGATTGTGAAGGCGCGCCGGCGACTGGTATGTGAATGTGTAGCGCATCTTAGGCACAAACTGGTCGCTCATCGCCACAAGCAGGTACGGACTCTTGTTGACGAGATCGGTGAACGCCGGCGTCATGTGCTTCATGTACTCGTACTGCAGTATGAGCGGCGAGAACTGGTGCTGCACGATGGCTCTCGGCTGCGTCTTGTATGTCAGCTCGCCCGACACGATGTGGCGCTGGAAGAAGCCCGAGCGGTTGAGCACGTCGAACGATCCCTTGATGAGCGTTGTCGGCGTAGCATAGCGCTGGCGTATCGTCTTGCCTTTTCTGCGACGTATATGGCGCAAGCGGCGCATAATATTGTTCACAAACAGCAGGCGCGGCATCTCTACCGACACATCTGCACCGTATTCGTAAGAGTTGAACTTCGAGCTGCTACCGTCTGCCTGATGTCCCGTCTGCCATTCGTACGAGCCTTTCAGATTCACGGTGAGCTTCTCGCCGCCTCGGAAGGCGTTGCGCTTCACCAAGCCGAGGTTCAGTCCCGGACCCACACGCCCCGTCGTCTTTCCTACCAGGTTGCCCTCAAGATAAACGTCGTATGGCTTGTCGAACACGCAGTTGAGCGTGAGGTCGAGCGTGTCGCACGTTGCCGAAGTGTCGCGCGGAGCGAACGCAAGGTCGACACGCGAGAAGAGTCCCTTCGCCGTGAGCGTGTTGATGGTCTGCTGATAGTCCTGATAGCTGTAAAGCTTGCGGGGCTTTATCTTCATGTCGCGAGTGATTACGCTGCGGCGCATCGGCTCGCGCTTGCCGTTGTAGACGATGGTATAGTTGCGGCGGCGTATAGTATCCTTCAGTTGCTCCAGCACCGACTGCTTGCGCATCTCGAGATTGATGCGACCTACGTACCACTTCCGACCTACCGCGGCAGGCAGACTGTCGGCGTAGTGCAGACGCACCTGCACCTCGCCCGGCTCGGCGATGGTATCGGCGAGATATGTGGCGTAGCTCGGCTGATAGTAGAAGAAGCCGTTGTTGCGCAGGAGCGTCGAGATGCGTGTTCGCTCAGCCTCAAGCACCGAGACGTCGAACGGATCGCCGGCTTTCACGAGCGACTCCGATGCCTTCTTCTCGATAAGTTCGTTGGCTTCTTCGGGGAAGTTGTGATATGTCAGCGTGTCTACGGTATACAAGTCGCCGAAGTTGACGTTATACTTCACCTTCGCCGTGCGCGAACTGTCTGATGTCAGCACATCATAGTTGACATAGCCGCCGAAGTAGCCGCGCGCACGCAGCAACTCGCGCACCACCTGCGCATGCAGCTGCGGATTGACCGAGCTGAGCAGCACCGGCGCCTTGCCGAACGTTGTGCGCATCCACTTGCCTATACCGCCGCGCGAATGTTCGAAGGCGTTGTATATCCACAGACGGTACGACGGCATGCGGTAGTATGGACTGCCGAAGAGGGCACCGTTGGGCGTTGTGGCGAGCGCCGCCTCCACTTCCTCCTGCGTAGAGTAGAAATGGTCGCAAGGCTCGTAGTTCTCGTACCCGGTCTTGCGCAAACCCGTGAACAGCTTGTCGTCCTCGGGCACAGAACTTGTCGACGAACAGCCGACAAGCACCATTACACATATTATTATATATAGCGTATTCTTCATAAACCTTTACTTTTTATCGCCTGAAAGCGCCGTTTTCGTTTTCTTAACCGCCGTCGAGTCCTTCTTCTGCGCAGCCGTAGAATCGTTGTTATTCACAATCGTGTAATTCTTCTTCTGAACCAGCGCACCGTTCATCGGCATCGTGTATATGTCATCTGTCTTGCGCTTGAAGCGGAAGATGTCTTTCAGACTCTGCAGCTTGCGGCGCCATACGAAACCGCCGCCAAACTGTCCGACGTAGCCTTCGAGCCAATCGTACGTAGCACGGTCGTAGAAGAACTTCAGATACTTGTTCGAATTGGGCGAGAGGCGATACTCCATCGCGATATTATCGAAGAACGTGTCGTTCTGATTCTCAATCTCGGCACCGCTCGACACCTTACCGCCTATCACGATGCGCAGTCGGTTGTTGAGGAAGCGCTTCGAGAACTTGAACGAGTAGTCGGTGTGTACGGCGCCCGATCCCAACTGCGTGTTGTCCATGCCGAACGAGAGGTCGAGCGTGCGCAGCGCATTGCCCGATATGGCTGTAATCTGCGAACTGAGGAACGAACTGAGCGCACTGTTCATGTTGAATGCGCCGGCGCTGGTGTCTGAGAGATACATGCCCGTGGTGAGCATCGTAACGGCGAGCTTGCCGCGGTTCTCAACCGACTGTGTCATCAGCTCGTTGTGTATCTCCTGGTCGTCCGGCGCGTCGATGGTGAACTGCAGACCCATGTCGTTGAGCGTCTTCGTAAGCTCCACGCCGCACTCGAACGTCACGCTGCGTCCTACGCCCGCATCGTTCGTGACGGTAGTCTTGTTCTCCTCCGTCGCTGTGATGTTCAGGCGCGGGTTCATTGCGTCGCCGAAGAACTCCACGTAGCTTCCGTCCTTGATGGTGAACGTCTTTAGCGGGATAACCGGCAGCGAGTATTTCATCTCGCCCTGCCCTATCGTGTATCTGCCGTAAAGACCAAGTCCGTCGGCTTCGGTATATTTCATGCGCAGTTGGCCGCCTCCTACGATATCCACGTAGTTCGACTTGTCTGCGTTCAGCGCGCAGAGCACATGAGCGCCCTCGTCGATGTTCACCGTGAGGTCCATCGTAAGACCCGTAAGCGGCGGACGCACCACCTGCGTAGCTCCCGGGTCCTTGAAGTTCACGAACTTCACGAGTCCGTCGAGCTGGTTGTCGGTAGAGAGCGGCGAGTCGCGCAGAATGTACGTGATGTCCGACGAACCGAGCACGTCGAGACGACCGCGGAAACGCAAAGCGTCGAGCGGTCCGTCGGCAAGTCCGAGGAAGTTGACGTAAGCCTTGCCGAACGCCTCAGAGCGAGCCTTCTGCTTCGAGTCGATAAGCAGATAGTTGGTTGCACGCATACGCATATACATCGTCATGTTCGACATATCGGCGAAGTCTACAGTGCCGTAGAGCGTGAGCGGATTGCCGTTGCGTGCGAAGAGCTGGAAGTTCTCGAACTGCATCTTGCTGTCTGTTATCGTCACCGGGTCGTCGCAGAGTCGCATCTCCACACCGTAAGGCTCACTCGCCACGTAAGCCGAGTCGAACATCAGTTCGCCGTCCACGTCCAAGCGGTTGAGCTGTCCGTCCACCTTCACGTGTCCGTCGGCATAGCCCTTGAAGTTGAGCAGTCTGTCGGGCATGAAACCGTTGAGCAGCAACAGCGGAGTGCGCTGCAGCTGCACATCTGCCGAGAGATGGCCGAATCCGCTTGTCACGTACGTACCGCTGAGCGTGCATACCTCGTAGTCGTCTACAGAGAATGTGCCGTCGACGCAATGCTCGTTGCCGCCTTCGCGCGGCATGTAGACGAACTCGCTCGCCACATCGCCTATCTTGCAGCCCTCGTACGCCATCTTGTCCACACTCACGAACGAAGACACCGACATTACGCCGTTGTCGGCGATATAGTGGAAGTCGCCGTTCATCACGCCCGACACCTTCGGAGCATACGGAATGACGGAGAGCACCTTGGCAAGGTCGAACTTCGTCAAGCCGATTGTGATGTCCTGCTGGGCTTCGGTGCTGTCGTTGCTGAACACCTTCACACCCATGCCGTCGTCTGCCAGCAACTTCATGTCAGCCGATATGCGCTTGTTGTCGGAGAAGAACACATAGTTGCCCTTGTTCACCTTGAACTGCTTGTAGCCGAACACCGGGTCGATGCCGCCGAGCGACACACGCACACCGTGTTGCTCCATATCGGCTTTCAGTCCGAGCGCTACGCCGAGACGGTTGCGGTCGTCGAACACGCGTGTGCCGAAGAAGAGCGACTGCTTGTAGAACGCGCCACGGAAGAGAGCGTTGAAGACGTACTGTTTGTTATATCGGTTGTTGCGTATCTGGCCTTCGAAGTCGGTCTTCACCGAGTCCGACCGCACGGCTACGCGTATCGTGTCGAGCTGCATGCCCGAAGCCACGAGCGAGTCGATGCGCACCGTACCGTTGATGCCCTTCACGGGCGACGTGTTCATGTTTATATATGCGTCCTGAAACTCGTAACCATAGTGGCGTGCCGTGCGCGAGATGATGTTCTCCTTGCCCGCATCGAGGTAAACGGAGAGGTCTGGCAGGCGTTCGCGCAGTCGCAACTGGTCGATATATCGCTCGTTGCGCTGCTTCTGAGCCTCAACGCCTATCGACGAAAGACGGTTGAGGATATGTTCTACCGAACCGCTGCCGTCGAGTCGCAGCGCAAAGTCGCCGCACGTCACGTTGGCGTGTGTTGAGTCGCGGCGTGTGAAGATGTCCATCACCACGTTCTCCGGTCGGTAAGCCGCTGCCGAGTCGCGCACTACGATGTTTCCTATCACGCCCTTCACGCTGTGTGTCGACGCAAGGTCCGACTGCACGTCTACATGCGCTGTCATCGACGTCGTGAGCGGCGTCTCGGTGATACCGAGCTTGTAGAAGTCGGCATAGAGCAGGTTGCAGAGCAGGTTTGCGTCAATGCGTCGGTTGTCGAGCACGGTGCGCAGGTCGATGATGCCGTTGAGCAGCGGTGTGCGACTGTCGAGCAACGCTCTGCCGACACCGTTTTTCACCTCGGCTTGCAGACTCACGTTCGAGAGGTCGTAGCCCGAATAATGGAAATTGCCAACCCTTACACGTGCATCCATTCGTGTGCGTGGCGAGAGGAAGTCGAAGCCTGCGCCGTCGGCTGTCAGTTCGCCGCTGAACGAATGTAGACCGCTGCCCGGCATGAAGTTCTGCAGGGGCAGAGCGTACGCCGTCAGATTGGCACGGTATGCCATAGAACGCATGTTGAACGCGCCTCTGCCTCGCACCGAACCGCCACCCTGCGTAGCCACAAACTCCGTAGCATACTGCGGTCCGTTCACCTTGCAGTTGCCTTTCAGCGTTATGCCATCTGGTATGCGCACCGCCGTGTTCTTGTCCAGACCCAATGCTGGCTGCAGGAAACTGATGTTGTCGGCACGTGCGTCGAGGTTGATGTCGGCTGTGAGGCGGTCGATGTCGGTGAGGTTGCCCGCCTTTCCGTCCGCCTTTATGTTGAATGCGGTGGGGAGTTTAGCCGAGATGTCGCGAATCTTAAGGTTCTTCATGTTGCCGTTGATGTCGGCATGAAGGGCGAGCGGCTGTTCGGGCAGTCGCAGCACAAACTGCAGAGGCATCATTCCGAGCGCCAGCAGCATGTCCGACTTGCCTACGGATGCGTCCATCTTCAGTCGCATCACGCCTGGGTTAGTGTCGGCGAAGGTAGAGAAGTCCATGTCGGCACTCGCCTTGAGCCACGACACGGGCGTAGTGAGACGGAAGTCGGGCAGCGCTATGTGCGCCGTGTCGAGCTGCACGTGTCCCTTTGCGTCGGTCACGCTAAGTCCGCTCTGCTCGCGGAAGGCGCAGCGGTTGAGAGCGAGTTGCAGCTTGGTGGCTTCTTGTTCGAAGCAGAGCGAGTCGATGCGCAGCGAAACGCTTTTCAGCGCAATGTGATTAACGTCGAGCCCTTTCTGTCGCAAGGCGAAGTTGTTGTCGTAGTTGACGAAGCCGTCATGCCAATCGAACGTGCCTACCTTGTATACGCCCGTACCGAGATTGATGTCGCCGTCGGTAGCCGACGCATCGGTCAGTCCGACACCTATGGCGAGTGTGTCGCCGGGCATGTGTATCTTTACAGCCGAACGCTTCACAGCCAGTCGGCTGAAAGCTATCTGCCATTTGTTTTCTGTTTTGGTCGTGTCCTCGGGCACGGTGTCGCTGAGCGCTATGTCAAGGTTGGCGTCTGCGAGGAGCACCGGTCCGAGCGCCACCTTCTCTTTCTTAAGCGCCACGCGGCTCGGCTCCACCTTCAGTCGTCCTACGCCGCCTTTCACACGTGCTGAGGGCACGAGTTGCGCGGTGTTGATGTTCACGTGGCGGAAGTCGAGGTCGGTAACGTCTACGTTGCCGGCGAAGAGCGGCAGCAGTCGCACGCCCACGATGAGTTCGTCGGCAGCGGCTATGGTGTCGATTTGGTTGTGCAGCGAGTCATTGGGCTGCGTAGCGAGAAGCCCTTGCACGCTTAGGTCGAGCGGAAAGCTAAGGCGCACGCGTTCTACCGACACGTTCATGCCGGTTGACTCGGAGGCGTATCCTGCCGCTTGCCTTACTGCCCAGTTCTGCACGGGCGGTATGTAAAGCAGCACAGCCAACAGCGCCAGGAGCGCTATCGGCGTGGCAAGTATGGCTGCCGCAATCTTTAAATATCGTTTGTATTTGGGCTTCATTCTTTTGTATTGTTTGATTTTTATTTTATAGAGCTGTTAGGGGGTCTTCAGGGGTGCAGTTGTCTCAACTGCACCAACACAGCAAACTGTCCACATTAGAAAGCTAATAGGTTGGTGCACTTGAGACAAGTGCACCACCTGATAAAGTGCGCCCCTGAATTACCTTGCTATCTCCTGCCACAGACGGTCTGCCGGCACTTCTGCCTCAACGCATATCTGTTCTTTCGACACGGGGTGGACGAACTCTACGCGGCGCGAGTGGAGCGAGATGCTTCCGTCGGGGTTGCTGCGCGGCGCGCCGTACTTCAGGTCGCCCTTTATCGGGCATCCCATGTGTGCCAGCTGACAGCGTATCTGATGGTGTCTGCCGGTGAGCAGCGTCACTTCGAGCAGCATATAGTTGTCCGACACTGAGCGCACCTTGTACTTCAGTATAGCCTTCTTTGCGCCAGCCACCTCTCTGTCGTGGGCGTAGCTCTTGTTCTGGCGTTCGTTGCGCGTGAGCCAGTCGGTGAGCGTACCTTCGGGCGCAATGTCGCGGCGCTTTGTTATCGCCCAGTAGGTCTTGTGCACATCGCCCGTGCGGAACATGTCGTTCAGTCGCGACAGCGCCTTTGATGTCTTTGCGAAGACAACGAGTCCGCTCACGGGTCTGTCAAGTCGATGCACCACGCCGAGGAACACGTTTCCGGGCTTGTTATACTTCTCTTTGATATACTCCTTTACGATGTCGGATAGCGGTTCGTCGCCGGTCTTGTCGCCCTGCACTATCTCGCCGCTGCACTTGTTGACTATGATAATATGGTTGTCTTCGTAGACTACTTTCATTGTTTGCTTATTATAAAAAGACACAAAAAGGGTGCATCAAAATAGAAGTTAAAGGAAGTTGGGGCTCCCGATAAGTTCAGTTTTGAAACACCCTGATTATCGTAAAAAATCTGTTTGCAGACAGAATTACATGTTCATGCCGCCGTCTACCTGGATAACCTGGCCGCTAACGTACGATGACATGTCAGAAGCGAGGAACAAGCATACGTTTGCGATGTCTTCTGTCTGACCGCCGCGACGCAATGGAATCTTCTTCATCCAGTCCTTGCGTACGTCCTCAGGCAGCTGTGCTGTCATAGGTGTCTCGATGAAACCCGGAGCGATGGCGTTGGCGCGTACGCCCTTGGGGCCGAGCTCCTGAGCGATTGACTTAGCCAGACCGATCATACCAGCCTTAGAAGCCGAGTAGTTGCACTGGCCTGCGTTGCCGTGAACGCCTACTACAGACGACATGTTGATGATTGAACCGCTGCGCTGACGGAGCATGATCGGTGCACAAGCGTGGATGAAGTTGAACGCCGACTTGAGGTTCACGTTGAGCACTGCGTCCCACTGTGCCTCTGACATGCGGAGCATCAAGCCGTCCTTTGTGATGCCGGCGTTGTTCACCAGCACGTCGATAGAACCGAAATCTGCATGTATCTGCTTTACAACCTTGTCTGTCTCCTCGAAATCGGCAGCATTGCCTGCGTATGCACGACAAGTAACGCCCAGAGCCTCAATCTCCTTACGTGTAGCCTCAAGTCCGGCAGCCATGTCATCGTTGAGCACGAGGTCGGTGAATGCGATGTTTGCGCCTTCAGAGGCGAACTTCATTGCGACAGCCTTTCCGATGCCGCGGGCTGCTCCCGTGACGAGGGCAGTCTTACCTGTTAATAATCCCATTTCTTTAATTATTTAATAAATAAAAAATTCTAATTGTTGAGTTTCTTGCCGAGCGCTCCGTACACCACCTTCGCCACGAGCGGCTTGCTGGCTTCTTCGGTGAGCCCGTGTCCGATGCGTCCGTAGATGAACGGCACTTCGAGACCTTTTATGCAGTAGTGGGTGATGTCGGCTACAAGGTTCACGTCGTCGATGTCGAACTCGCCGTCTGCCTTGCCGTCTTGATACACCTTGCTGAAGAGGTCTATCTCGTAGTCGTCGAACTTCTTGCGCACTTTCTCCACCATCCAGATGTTGCGGAAGAACTCGGCGCGCAGGTTGCCGTTGCGCACCACGGTCTCTCTGATCATGCTCAGATGGGTGTAGATAAGCTCTATCACCTTGTCAAGCGGGCGCATCTTCATGGCTGCCACCTCGTCGAGCTTGTCGCTCAGGCGTTCAAGCTCCGACTCTATCACAGCCGAATACACTTCCTCCTTGCTGTTGAAGTAGGTGTACAGCGTGCGGCGACCCTTGCCCGACGCCACGGCGATATCGTTCATCGTGGTGTTAGCCACGCCGCGCTTGGCGAAGAGCTGGCGCGCGATATCAATGAGTTTCTGGCGTGTCTTGGATATTGACATATTGAATGATTACCCCTTTCCTGTTTGTTATACCTATTATATATATGCGCTGCGCACCTGAGTGCACACGCCTTGTAGCATGCTGCTTGCAGGCACGAAACGCTTGCACACACTACGTATTAATGTGCAAATTTACAGCATTAATTTCGAAAAAGCAAATAAATTCGACTTATTATGCTCTCTTTGTGTCTCATAGCGGCACTAATCGCACAAATCTTGTGATATATCACGAGTAAAGCCTATTAAATAATAATAGGTACGCATGCGTACAATACTTTATTGTGGGTAAAACATCACGAAATGTTGTCCGCAACCGAACGCAATCTGATCGGACGGCGAACGGAATCTGATCGGACGGCGGACGGAATCCGATTGGACGGCGGACGCGAACGGTGGCACACTTAGGGGGTGCACTTGTCTCAAGTGCACCAACCGAGCAAGAATACGCCAACCGAGCAAGAGTTGCACCAAGCGAGCAAGAAGTGCGCCAAGCGAGCAAAAAATACACCAACCGAGTAAGAACTGCGCCCTCTGCGAGTGTGTCAAAACTAAAATATTTGGCAAATTGAATAGCAAACGGTTCTAATGCCGTAGTCTCCTACAGTTAGCCATTCATCACAATTCTATAGTTTTGGCACACCATCAGCCCCATATTATTAGTTTTACCGGACAGCAATATAATTACTCTGCAATAGGACATTTGGCTTTAACTTCTATAACTTCTTTAAATTCTTTGACTTCTTCAAACAATGTATAAAAAAGCTTAATATCACGGCGATAAGAACAAAGATAAGCGAATAATTGACTAATTTTGCAAGCGAAATAATTAAATAAATAAAAGAGAGTTGTAGAAAATGTTAAACTGATGTGGTGCTTTTACGGATAAAAGGCATCGCATGGCGTGTGCGCCTAAGCGAAGTAAAATAATGATAAGCACCGCAGGTTTACGTTTGAAGTTATGCAAATAAAAATAAACTAAAACAATAATTTATGAAGAAAAAAAAGTACGACCGACCTTTTGTCGAAGTATTGACGCTTGAGACAAGCAACGGGATGATGGCTGGTAGCCCTGGCGGAGGAAATGGCGGAACGACAGTCTCGCCTGGCGGTTCAGAAGAAACAAATCCAGTAAAGCCTCGCAGCATGAAACGCCCTTCAGGTAGTTCTGCATGGGAAGACGATTCTGAGATTATGGATGACGACATGGGGTTTAAAGCTTACGATTAATAAGCATAGACCTATTCCTACTTTATGGTGAACCCTATTGGTATTTACCATTCTATTTTTGATTTTTCTATTAAACCTTTATTAATATGAATTTGTTATACACATTGGCGCTGACTTCCGTGTATATCTTCAACTCGCTGGGATATCTCTCGGTGGGCAAAGATGGCAAGCCGGTGCTTTCAAAAAAACCGGTTGCGATGGAGGTCACCGATGCAAACGAGACTCCATCTAAAGACGCCGGTCGCAAGAACTTTAACGGCACAGACATCAAGTGGATACTGAAGCCTTCTGCCGACGGCACTTACACATTGGGCTATCAGGATAGCGACGCCTACTCTACAGCCTTTGTCTACACACAGAATGGCACACTTGCCACTTCGTACGAGGAGCCAGCTGCATCATTCGCTTCTGGTCAATGGTTTGTAAAGCAGGTTGTAAAACTCGATGAAACAAAAGAATACGTTCAGCCTAAATTCACTGGCGATTATGTTGATGTAGAGCTGAAGCGTGAGCTTTATGCTAAAGAATGGAATTCTATCTGTCTGCCATTCGACTTGCCAGCCGATCAGGTTGTTGCTGCATGGGGTGCAGGTACAAGAGTTTTGGAATTTACAAGCACCACTGGAAACAACTTGAATCTTTCTGACCGTGCAGACATCAAGGCTGGCACACCATACTTCTTTCAGCCTGAGCGTGTGAGCACAGACCACACATACACTTTCACACAAATTAAAACTGCTACATGGAATCGTAGCGGAAAGGTTCCTTCGGTAACAATAGAACCAATAAAACTTACTGGCTTCTATTCTCCGTCAGAGCTTCCTGCAAGATGCTATGTGTTTGGTGATGAAAACAAGCTTTATCACCTGACATCTGCTATGCCGGCAGATGGTTTCCGCTGCTACTTCCAGGACATGAGCGGTTCTAACCGTCAGCTCACATGGGGCATCGACGACAACACAACGGACATCGACGGCACTTTCGTAACGCCGCAGGCTCCTAAGGTTGGCAATATATACACCGTTAACGGTCAGCTCGTGCGCCGCAACTCTACTGCTGCAGGTCTGGCTCCGGGCGTATACATCATGAACGGCATTAAACTCATCGTTAAATAAAAAATATACGACCCTATGAAGACATATATAAAACATCATTTTGCTGCGATAATAACGCTGCTCGTACTCGCTGCGACACAGGCGTTCGCAGCGGAGACAAGCCTTCTGAGCGATTATACGCCTAACGGCGAGTCGTTCCAATATTATGTGAATACTATTGACTTCCAAAAGCAGACCTTCAAGGCTGTACTCGACCTCAGCTCTTGCCAAAGCAGCAAAACAAACGAGAACGTGCTCTCTATCGGCAATGATTTGCAGGATGCAAATGGATGGGGAGGCTCTGGCATCTACGTAATCCACATCTTCTACACTAAGAGCAGCAAGACTCTGCAGGTGAACTGCTTCAACGGTGGTATAAAAAGTGACGGATCTGGATTATTAAGTCACCGTGAAGACTACACCGGCATCTCGGGCGAAACTACTATCGAGCTGAACTCGAATGGTCTGTATCTTAACAGCAAAAAGATTTGCGATGCATCAAATATCAGCAATCTTCTTAACTTGTCATCGTTCTACTATGGTAGCAAACAAGGCAACACACGCTCATGGGCTACATACAAGTCTGTAAGCCTTGTGACGGAAGAAACCACTGGTGGCGGCACCGTAACAGAAACAAAGTTTGTTACTCCTACCACGGGCAGCAACTACTACATTTGCCTTGGTAATGATGCTACAAAGTGTCTTAGCGTTGAAAGCCAAACACAAAACGCAAGCATAAATGTTAGTACACTTGTCAAAGGAACCACTACTCAGACATGGAATGTATTAAACAGCAAGAGTTCTCACTATCCGTACCACTTCAAGAGCCTCGGATCTATCTTTGCTATAGACATGGCAGGAGCTAATAGTACAGCTCCGCTTATCTGGGATAGTGAATACAATTATAATAATGGAAAAGAGTCTAACGCCAACCAAGAATGGAAATTGGAAAGTGCTGGCAACAACACATATTATCTATCTTGTAATGTAAAAATAAAAGATTATTTGATATATGCTGAATACAAAGTTTATTACTTGGCAGTAAACAGCGCTGGCACGGGTCTTACTAAGACAACTTCTAAAACGGAAGCTACAGCCTTTGGCTTCGTCAAATCCGACGCCACTTCTGGCGGTGGCACCATTTCAGGTGGCGGCACTGGCGGCAGCACAACCTCTCCTAACCATGGTTCGTTTGATGTTAGCTGGATAAGCAACCAGAGCAAGGTGAGCGACTATAAGGAGGACGCACACGCTACATTCATACCTTACGCTTCTGTAGAGCAGATGAAGGCGGACGCTAAGCACTACGCAGAGCCGTGGCAGCAGCCCGACGAAACAAAGGCTGAATATATCAACCTCAACGGAACTTGGAAGTTCAAGTATGTTCCTGGTACATCATCTGGTCCTGGCTCAAGCGAGTTCTATGCAAGCAACTATGACGATAGCGGTTGGAAAAACATCCGCGTGCCGCTCTCTTGGGAAATGGCTAACTACGGCAAACCGGTATACACCAACGTAGGTTATCCGTTCCAAGACAAAGCTCCAAACGCAAACGTGGGTTGGGAGAAATATGGTGTTACCGACCATAACGCAACGGGCTTCTATCGCCGCACCATCACTATCCCTGAGACATGGAAGGACAAGCGTGTGTTTGTACACTTCGACGGCGTATATAGCGCAGCCGTGGTATGGGTGAATGGCAAGTACGTAGGCTACTCGCAAGACTCTAACACCGACGCAGAGTTCGACATCACCGGCTTCGTAACTACGGGCGACAACCAGCTCTCGGTACGTGTATATCGCTGGTGCGACGGTTCGTATCTCGAAGGTCAGGATATGTGGCACCTCTCTGGCATACACCGCGACGTATATCTCGTTGCTACTCCGAAGGTGTTCGTGTCTGACCACTACATCACATCTACGCTCAACGACAATGCAACAAGCGGCAGCATGACGGTGAAGCTGATTGTAGACAACCGCAACGCCATCTCTGCTAACAAAACTCTGCAGGTGTCGTTGCTCGACCGCGACGGCAAAGAGATTGCTAACGGAACAGAGACTTACAGCGGAACATCAACAACAGAAAAGACCGTTACACTCAACAGCCTCAGCAGCCTGCATCCGTGGAGCGCTGAAGACCCGTATCTCTACACAGTTGTTGTAAGCCAGAAGAACGAGAACGGAACAGAGGAGATGGCATTCTCTACAAAGTACGGTTTCCGCAAAATCACAAAGAGCGGCAACCTCATCTACATCAACGGCAAGCGTGTCTACTTCAAGGGCGTGAACACTCAGGACACTCACCCGGAGTATGGTCGTGCTATCGACATGGAGACCATGATGAAGGACCTCACAATGATGAAGCAGGCTAACGTGAACACAGTGCGCACATCGCACTATCCGCGCCAGCCAAAGATGTACGCCATGATGGACGCTCTCGGCTTCTACGTAATGGACGAGGCTAACGTAGAGTGCCACGGCAACCAGGGTTTGTCAAATAACAGCAGCTGGATAACAGCTATGGACGACCGCACAAAGCGCATGGTGCTGCGCGACCGCAACCACCCGAGTGTTATCTTCTGGTCGTTGGGCAACGAGTGCGGTGGCGGTAGCAACTTCTCTACAACATACAATACGTGCAAAAGTCTCGACTCACGCCTCGTTCACTACGAGGGAGCAGGAAGCGGAGCTAATTACTCCGACCTCGGTTCTAACATGTATCCAAAGGTTTCGTCAGTACGAGAAAACAGAAGCGGACTAAACGGCAAGCCTTACTTCATCTGCGAGTATGCTCACGCAATGGGTCAGGCTATTGGAAACCTGAAGGAATTTTGGGATATAATTGAAGACAGCAACGGCATCATCGGTGGTTGTATCTGGGACTGGGTAGATCAGTCGGTTTACGACCCTGCAAAGCTTGTTAACGGTGAGAAGAAGAGCGCTAACGGCTTCAACTATTGGGTTTCTGGTTACGACTACAACTCAACAAGCGGTATAAACTATGGCTTCCAGGGCAACTTCCTCAACAATGGTATCGTTACACCAGACCGCACATGGACTGGCAAGCTCTCTGAGGTAAAGAAGGTGTACCAGTATGTGAAGTTCAGCGACTTCAACGCTTCAGCGAAGTCTGTAAACATCGCGAACAAGTATGCGTTTATGCCTATCTCGTCTGACAACTTCGAAATCGGCTACCGCGTGATGAAGGACGGATACTTGGTGGAGAACGGCAAGCTCGAAAGCTTCACAACTATCGACGCAGGTTCTTCTGCTACCGTAACTCTGCCTATAGCAACTAAGGTTGAGGGCAACGCTGAGTATCTCGTAAACATAGAGCTGCGCATAAAGAAACCAACAAATGGCGCTGCCGACTGGACATCATGGGCAGAGGAAGGCTACAGCATTGCTGACGCTCAGTTCTCGCTCTCTGAGCAGGACACCTCTAACGGCACAGCTAAGGGCACTGACGGCACAATGGGATTCCCCGTGCTGCCAAGCTACACTTCTGCATGTGGTTCGTTGAAAGTAGAAGGCAATACCATAACTGGTACCGACAACAACGGCAAGGAGTATTCGATCAGCTTCAGCAACGGCAAGATGACGTCATGGACATACGAAGGCCAAAAACTTATCGCTGCAGGTCCTGACTTCAACAGCTATCGCGATGTTGACAACGACCGCAGCTTCAAACCTTCGTTCAGTAATTCGTCAAACATCAGCGTAACAAGCCCACTTAGAAAGAGCGGTAACAACGCTACAATGTCCGTCAAGGGTTCCGCTACTGGATGCAGCTACACCACCAACTATACATTCTATCCAGACGGCACAGTGGACATGGAGGTGACATTCTCGCCAAGCCAATCGCTCGCCCGCATCGGCTTGGGCATGCAGTTTGCCGCAGGCTTCGAGAACGTAGAGTTCTATGCTCGCGGTCCTCGCTCTAACTACAACGACCGCAAGACGGGTTCTTACCTCGGACGTTTCACAACGACGGTTGACGACATGGTTGACGAGATGATTCACCCGCAGACCTTCGGTGACCACGAGGACTTGCGCGAGCTGATTCTCACTAACAAGGCAGCAGGCGTGCAGCTCGGCGTTAAGGTGGGCGGACGCGCATCGTTCTCGCTTTCTCACTACGACGAGACTAAGTGGTGTGACCGAGATGACACTATGTGGAGTTCAAAGCTCCACTGGTACGATCTGACACGCAACGATAAGGTTTACGCTCACTTCGACTATATGCAGCGCGGCTTGGGCAACAACTCTTGCACTGGCGAAGATTGTCTGTCACAATATCAGTGTCCGTCATGGGGCAGCTACACCTACACACTGCGCTTCAAGCCACAGTCGGCAGTGAGCGTTAATGTGGTGGCAGAGTAAGTCTCCTAAAACATATTTATATAAAAAGACTCTCCCGATAGGTAGCAGGCAAAAGCCTGAGCCTATCGGGAGAGTCTTTTTAAGTTTATATAACACTAATTCTGCGCCTCGTTTATCAGAAAACATGTATTTTCGCAGCGTTAACTTTTAAGCTACTAAAGAATGAAAACGACCGACTATCAACCTTTACTGGAACACATAAGAGAAGAGATTGAGATATACGCTAAAGAGGGCAAGCAGGCTGACTATATCCCGGCACTGGCGAATGTAGACCCTGACCAGTTCGGACTGTGCCTGCACATGCTCGACGGCAGGACATACAGCATCGGGGCTTCGGACGTGAAGTTCTCGATACAGAGCATCGCAAAGGTATTCTCGCTTGCCATCGCTCTGAGCATCTTGGGCAAGGATCTGTGGACGCGTATCGGAAAGGAGCCGTCGGGATCGGCGTTCAACTCGCTTGTGCAACTGGAGTACGAGCATGGCAAGCCGCGCAACCCGTTCATCAACGCCGGCGCATTGGTGACAGCCGACGTTATTCTCTCGCATCTGGAGAACCCGAAGGAGTTCTTCCTGCGCTTCGTGCGCACCATCGCCGGCAACGAGGACATCAATTTCTCGGAGGAGGTGGCGCAGTCGGAGCTGAGCTGCAGCTATCTGAACGCTTCCATCGCCTATCTGCTGAAGCATCACGGCAATCTGCATAACGACGTGAACGATGTGCTGCAGTTCTACAGCACTATCTGCTCGCTGGAGATGAGCTGCGAGGACCTCTCGCATGCGTTCATGGCGTTCGCTCGCAGCAACGAACCTTTCTCGCATGCCGGCGTGAACCTGACGATCTCGAGGGTGAAGCGCATCAACGCCATCATGCAGACTTGCGGCTTCTACGACGAGGCGGGCGACTTCGCCTTCCTCGTGGGGCTGCCTGGCAAGAGTGGCGTGGGCGGCGGCATCGTGGCGCTCTATCCGTCGCGCTACTCGATAGCGGTGTGGAGTCCGAGACTCAACGCGAAGGGCAATTCTATCATGGGTATGAAGGCTCTGGAACTGTTCACGTCAGAAACGGAGGAATCAATATTCTGATGAAACAAACCGAAAATCGAAAGATTTTGACTAACTTTGCCAATCGGCAAAACGTGTATTAAAAGAGATAATGACAGAGAAGATTTATTATAAATTCATACAATTCGCCCTGGGCACGTACGAGGGAAAGGAGTTTCTGGACGGGTCGGCGCTGAACGGTTTCGACTGGCAGCGCTTCTACGACTTCGCCAAGAAACAAACGCTGGAAGGAATCATCATGGAGGGTATATCGCGACTGCCGAAGGCGGTAGCACCAAAGCAGGGACTGCTTATGAACTGGTTCATGATGAGCCAGAATATAAGCCGCCAAAACATGATGTTGAACGCTGCTACGGCGGAGATATATAATAAGGTGAAGGCGGCGAGCTACGACTGCTGCATTCTGAAGGGTCAGGCGAACGCGGCTATGTACGCCAACCCTGCGGCGCGCACACCGGGCGATGTGGACATGTGGGTGGACGCATCGCGTGAGGAGATAAGACAACTGGCGCAAACGCTGGCTAAGGAGAACGGACGGATTGACGAGGAGAGCTACAACCACATTGCGCTCACGACGAACGACATATCGGTGGAGCTGCACTATACGCCGGGCTTCATGGCTAACTTCACGTACAACCGCCGCTTGCAGCAGTGGTTCCGCGAGAGCATCGACGCACAGTGCCGCAATATGATAGCACTGCCCGACGAGGCGGGCGAGGTGGCTGCGCCTACTGCCGACTTCAACGCTGTCTACCAACTCTACCATCTCTATCACCATTACTTCTACGAGGGTGTGGGACTGAGACAAGTGGTGGACTATTACTATGTAATTTTGAATTTTGAATTAGGAGTTTTGCGCTCGGCTCGTAGAGACGCTTGCCAGAGCAAGAATTGTCGCTTACGCGATGAGGAGTTGAAGAATTGTGAATTGGAAACTCAAAACTCAAAATTGAATAATTCAAAATCGGCAAAGCCGACAATTCAAAATTCAAAACTCAAAACTCAAAACTCTCTGACTCGTCTCGGCTTATGGCACTTCGCCGGCGCAATGATGTACGTGCTGCACGAGGTGCTGGGCTTGCCAGAGGAGAAGATGATTGCGCCGATGGACAAGAAACGCGGAGAGATGCTGCTCAACGACATCCTATGCGGCGGCAACTTCGGACATCACAACGAACGCCATGCCTGGGGCCGCGACACCTACGACGGCAACGGCTTCAAGCATGGCGCTCTTGGACATAATCTGCTGCGACTCCACCGCGACCTGCGACTGCTAAGATACTATCCGTCGGAGGCGCTGAGCGAGCCGGTATTCAGACTGTGGCATTATTACTGGCGCTGGAAGATACACCAATTATAATGGAAGATGGCTGGAAGATAACCCACTTTTTAGAGTTATCTTCCAGCCTTTATTGCTCTCACCACCAACCCATTACACCATTCCTGGAAGATATGGCAGATTTTTTCACGTACTGGTTTATATATTAGACTCCTAAGGTCTAAACCTTAAAATAATCCTGCAACTCGACAACAGCCTCTGCATCGTGGTTGTCGAGGTCTTTTATTATCACGCCGTGCTCAAGCAGCGCGATGCGTGTAGATATCTCCGTGGTGTGCTGCAGGTTGTGGCTCGACACAATAACCGTGGCACCCGTCTCCTTGTTGTATTCAACAAGAATCTTCTTCAGCATGTTCTGGCTGCGCGGGTCGAGGAAGTTGAACGGTTCGTCGAGAATAACCAGTTCGGGACGGTTGAGAAGCGCCGCGATGATGCCCACCTTATGACGATTGCCCGCAGAGAAGTCGCGTATGTACTTCTTCTGGTTGAGTATCTCGCCGCCCATCAACGGCTCGAAGTAGACAAGGCGTTCCGCAATCTGCTCCTTCGTCATGCCCGACACACGACCGATGAAGTCGAAATACTCCTCCGCCGTGAGGAAGTCGATGAGGAAACCATCGTCGATGTACGCACCGGTATACGCTTTCCAGTCCTCGCTCAGCGCAGGATTGATTGGAGAGCCCCCTCCAACTCCCCCGTCGGGGGAGAGCTTGAGGCTGCTTGGAACAAGTTCAACGTTATCCGCAGACGGATGCATAGTAACAACACCCTCGTCCGCCTTCAGAAGGTCGAGCATGAGGCGAAAGAGCGTAGTCTTGCCGGCACCGTTGTTGCCCACAAGACCAAGAATATCACCGTTGTTGATGGTGAAACTTTTAATGTCCACGGCAGTGTTCGTGCCGAAGTGTTTCTCAAGATTACTGAGTTCTATTTTCATAAACTTCTAATTATTTACATTCTAACTCTTGCTTTAAGAACTTCGCCGTGTAGCTATCTTTGCATTCAGCTACTTCCTCCGGCGTTCCCTTTGCGAGCAAGCGTCCGCCACCGCGTCCACCTTCAGGTCCCATGTCGATGATGTAGTCGGCGAGCTTTATCACGTCGAGGTTATGCTCGATGATAATCACCGTGTTGCCACGGTCTACCAGTTTCTCTATCACCTCCATCAGAATCTTTATGTCCTCGAAGTGCAGACCCGTTGTCGGTTCGTCGAGAATATAGAGCGTCTTGCCGGTGTCGCGCTTGCTGAGTTCGGTAGACAGCTTCACACGCTGACACTCGCCGCCCGAGAGTGTCGTCGAAGGCTGACCCAGCTTGATGTAACCCAAGCCCACCTCCTTCACGGTTTTTAATTTCTGCAGAATGTTAGGCACATTCTCGAAGAACTCTACAGCCTGATTGAACGTCATATCGAGTACGTCGGCGATGCTCTTTCCCTTGTAGCGCACCTCAAGCGTCTCACGATTGTAGCGCTTGCCGTGACACTCCTCGCACGGCACGAGCACATCCGGCAGGAAGTTCATCTCGATAGTGCGATAGCCGCCGCCCTTGCATGTCTCGCAGCGTCCGCCCTTCACGTTGAACGAGAAGCGTCCCGGCTTGTAGCCGCGTATCTTCGCCTCGGGAAGGTTCACGAACATGGCGCGTATGTCGTTGAACACGCCGGTATATGTAGCCGGATTGGAACGCGGCGTGCGACCAATCGGCGACTGGTCTACATTCACCACCTTGTCTATATTATCTATGCCCTCGATACTGTCGTAGGGCATCGGCTTCTTCAGCGAGCGGTAGAAGTGCTGTGAGAGAATAGGCTGCAACGTCTCATTGATAAGCGTCGACTTGCCCGATCCGCTCACGCCCGTCACCACGATGAGCTTGCCCAACGGAAACTCTACGTCTACATTCTTCAGGTTGTTGCCCTTCGCACCGCGTATCACGATGCTTTTGCCGTTGCCCTCGCGTCGCTTGGCAGGTATCTCTATCTTACGCACTCCGTTAAGGTAGTCGGCGGTGATGGTGTGCTCCTTCAGCATCTGAGCGGGCGTTCCCTGAAACACCACCTCGCCACCACGAATGCCCGCCTTCGGACCGATGTCAACGATATAATCGGCATTGAGCATCATGTCGCGGTCGTGTTCTACCACAACCACGGTGTTGCCCATGTCGCGCAGCTCCTTCAGCGAGTGGATAAGACGGTCGTTGTCGCGCTGATGCAGACCGATGCTCGGCTCGTCGAGGATGTAGAGCACGTTGACGAGCTGCGAACCGATCTGAGTGGCAAGGCGAATGCGCTGGCTCTCGCCGCCGGACAGCGTTGCCGACTGGCGCGATAGCGACAGATAGTCGAGACCTACGTCGAGCAGGAAGTTGATACGTGTCTTTATCTCCTTCAATATCTCCGTAGCGATAGTCTTCTGACGAGAGTCGAGGTGGGCTTCTGCCTCGTCTATCCACTGCTTGAGCTGCTGAATGTCCATCGCAGACAGCTCCGCAATGTTCTTGTCCCAGATGCGATACGACAGCGCTTCGCGGTTAAGGCGTGCGCCGTGACACTCAGGACACTCAGCCATAGCGAGGAACTGGTCAGCCCATTTCTGTCCAGCCTGCGAGTCGTCGTTCTCCATGACGGTGCGCAGATACTTTATGACGCCGTCGAACGTGCAGAAGTAGTCGCTCGATGTGCGCACCACGTCCTTGCTGATGCGTATCGTTTCGAGCGAACCGTACAACACCTCGTTGAGCGTGTCCTCAGGTATCTCGCTCACCGGCGTCTTCAGCGTACATTCAGCCGCTTCGAGAATGGCACCAATCTGCCAGAATATCATCTGGTTCTTATACTTGCCCAGCGGCACAATGGCGCCCTCGTATATAGACAGCGAGTCGTCGGGTATGACCTTCTTCATGTCAATCTCGTTGACATAGCCCAAGCCCTTGCACTTGCTGCAGGCGCCTTCGGGCGAGTTGAACGAGAACATATTGGGTGCAGGGTCGCGGTAAGAGATGCCCGACGTAGGGCACATCAGTCGCTTGGAGAAGTTCTTTGCCACGCCCGTGTCCTTGTCGAGAATCATAATCTGTCCGTCGCCCTCGCGCATTGCCGTAGCGACAGTCTTGCGCAGGCGGTCGTCGAATCCGTCACGCATCTGCATCTTGTCTATCACCACTTCAATGTTATGGTTCTTGTAGCGGTCGGTCTTCATGCCGCTTCTTATCTCCGTAATCTCGCCGTCGATGCGCACGTAGAGATAGCCCTTGCGACGAAGCGTCTCGAAGAGTTCGCGGTAGTGGCCCTTGCGCTGCCTTACGAGTGCCGCGAGTATGTATATGCGTTTGCCGGCATAGTCGGAGTTGATCATCTCGATGATGCGCTCCTCCGTGTACTTCACCATCTTCTCGCCCGTAACGTAGCTGTAAGCCGTTCCGGCGCGAGCATAGAGCAGACGCAGATAGTCGTATATCTCGGTCGTTGTGCCCACGGTAGAGCGCGGGTTCTTGTTTGTTGTCTTCTGTTCGATGGATATAACCGGACTCAGACCAGTTATGTTGTCGACATCGGGGCGCTCCATTCCGCCAAGGAAGTTGCGTGCGTATGCCGAGAACGTGTCGATGTATCGGCGCTGACCTTCGGCATAAATAGTGTCGAAGGCAAGCGACGACTTGCCCGATCCGCTCAGTCCGGTGATCACCGTGAGCGAGTCGCGTGGTATCTCCACGTCTATGTTCTTCAGGTTGTGGACGCGTGCGCCCCAAACGTTTATCTTTTCTCCCATAACGTTATTCCGTTGGATTCACCCCATTGCTTTCGGTATAGCCACGCAGCAGGTTCACGTCCTTCTTGATGTTATACTTTCTTCCGTCGGCTCCCTTCGCCTTCACGAGCACGAAGTAGACGCCCTGCTTCACATCCTTGCCGTTGAACTTGCCGTCCCATCCGCCCGCAGGGTCGTGCCATTCGTATATCTTCTGTCCCCAGCGGTTGAAGATGTAGGCGTCAAACTCCACGATGCTCTGGTAGTTGTTCTTGGCGCGGTAGATGTCGTTGATGCCGTCGCCGTTCGGCGAGAAGGCGTTGGGCATCTCGAGCTTGCTCTCCGATATCTGTATGGTTATCGGCTGCGCGTCCTGCCAGTAGTCCTTGGTGTAGGCTACGGTGTCGGTGCCGTTGATGAAGGTGGCGTAGAGCACGATGCGGTGCGAACCTGCCTCGGTGAACGTGTACTCGGTCTCTTCCTCGTAGCGCACGAGGTAGGGCTGTGTCTCGCCCTCCTTGGTGAAACGCCACTCATAGTGGGGCGTGTACATGCCTACGTTTTCGGCATTGGCATGGAACACCACGGTGAGCGGAGCCGAACCGGAATAGCTCGTGCCGGTCTCCTCGCCTTCGTCGGTGGTGAACGTAGCTTGCGGGTCGATTGTCGGCACCTCGTCGGCGTATGCCTGCAGCGTGGTGCAGAGAACCAACAATAAAAGTGTTCTGATGTATCTCATTGTCTACTCGTTTACTTATCGTCTTGTTTACTTGTCTACTCGTTTACTTGTAATGCAAAGTTAGTTATTATCTCGCACACAGCAAAACGCTGCTACCTATTTATAACGTTATTTATGAACAAAGATTTTTGCAAACAATATATTTTGTGTACTTTTGCAATGTTAATTTTAATAGAATAATAGAAATGAGACGTAGCATTAGAATTCTTTTCTTGTTCTGCGCCATGCTGCTGGCATCGTCGGTGGCAGCGCAGACGCCGAAGTGGCAAGACTTGTATAAGGTAAAGAAGAAAGACACGATATATGGCATCGCCCAGAAGTTCGGCATCACCATCGACGAGCTGATGCAGGCAAACCCCGACATGCAGAAGAACGACTATGTGCTGAAGAAGGGCGAGCAGTTGCTCATTCCGTTCCCGAAGCAGGTGCAGACCACTGCTGCAACAACAGCGCCGAAGGCTTCTGCAACACAGCAGCGTGCGGCTAACACGGTGAACGTGGGCGTGATGCTGCCGCTACACAACGTGGACGGCGACGGACAGCGCATGATAGAATACTACCGTGGCGTGCTCATGGCGTGCGACAGTCTGCGCAGTCAGGGCATCAACACCAACGTCTTCGCTTGGAACCTGCATAAGGATGCCAGCGTAGCGCAGGTGCTTGCCGACGCAAACGCCAAGAACTGCGACCTTATCTTCGGTCCGCTCTACACCAAGCAGGTGAAGCCGATAGGCGACTTCTGCCGCAAGAACGGCATACGTCTCGTCATCCCGTTCTCTATCAACGGTGGCGACGTGGAGACCAACGACCATATCTTCCAGGTTTATCAGAGTCGTGTGCTCACTGCCGAACTGTCTGTGAAAGCGTTCATGGACCGCTTCAAGGATGCGCATCCGGTGTTTGTCGACTGCAACGACACGACAAGCGACAAGGGTGTGTTCACAGCCGCCCTACGCCGCCGTCTTGAGGCTGAGGGCATTGCGTACAACATAACAAACCTGAAGTCGTCGGAGCCGATGTTCGCCAAGGCGTTCAGCGCAAAGAAGCGCAACGTGGTGATTCTGAACACGGGTCGCTCGCCGCAGCTTAACTCTACGCTTGCAAAGCTGAACACGCTGCGTGCTTCTTACCCGAACATACAGATTGCGATGTACGGCTACAACGAATGGCTGATGTACAAGCGCGTCTACCAGGACTACTTTTACAAGTACGAGGCATACATCCCGACGGCATACGTCTACAACGAGTCGGCGCCGGCTACAGCAAGTCTGGAGCGCCACTATCGCCAGTGGTTCAAGTCGGATATGCGTTTGGCTCTGCCGCGCTTCGCCCTCACGGGCTACGACCAGGCGCAGTTCTTCATACGCGGCATAAACAAGTACGGCAAGCAGTTCAACGGCACTCCGCAGCAGAACACGTACAAGCCGCTGCAGACTCCGCTGAAGTTCAAGCGCGTGACGAACGGCGGCATGCAGAACAACTGCTTCGTGCTGCTCCACTACAAGCCGACACGCACGATAGAAACAATTACGTATTAAAGCCCCTCCCAACCCTCCCCGTCGGGGAGGGCTTGGCTGCTCTTCTTAAGAGGCTTAGAAAGGCTTAAAGAGGCTTAGAAACAGAATGGCTTAGAAAGGCTTAGAAAGGCTTAGAGAGGCTTAGAAACAGAACGGCTTAGAAAGGCTTAAAGAGAAAAAGAACAAATGATAAAGACAATAAGAAAAGCACTCCTCGCTCTGCTGCTGACGGCAGCCGTGTGCGCAAAGGCGCAGGTGGGCGACTACCGCAACGACCTTGCGCTCGGCTTCAACGGCGGCTTCGTGATGAGCAGCGTGAGCTTCGTGCCGAAGGTGACGCAGACGCAGCACCCGGGCTTCACCGCCGGACTCTCGTTCAAGTACACCTGCGAGAAATACTTCAAGACCTACTGCTCTGTGTATGCCGAGCTGAACTATGCGCGCATCGGTTGGAAGGAGAGCATTCTCGACGTCAACGACAAGCCCGTGATTAATCCTACTACGGGCGTGGCTGAGGCGTATCAGCGCGACATCAACTACATACAGTTGCCGGTGTTCGCTCACCTGGCGTGGGGAAAGGAACGCAAGGGTTTGCAGTTCTTCTTCCAGGCTGGTCCGCAGTTCGGCTATATGATAAACGAGTCGACAAAGACCAACTTCACCATCGCCAACCGTAACACCACAGACCGCGCCAACCAGACTTGCGCGCAGGACACAATGGCTGTAGAGAACAAGTTCGACTACGGCATAGCGGCGGGCTTGGGCGTTGAGTGGCGCATACCGCATGCGGGCAGTCTGCTACTCGAGGGTCGCTACTACTACGGCTTGGGCAACATCTACGGCGACTCGAAGCGCGACTACTTCGCACGTTCTAACCACTCGAACATCGTGGTGAAGCTCGCATGGCTGTTTGATATACGTTAGAGGTAGCACTTGTCTCAAGACATTCTTCAGGGGGTGCACCCCCTGAAGTTACTTCTTTAACTTCAATCCGGTCCACAAACACCACACAACCGCTATTCCGAAGAAGAATATGAAGATGTATGTTGCGGTGTTGTGCATGTATATTCTGCAGGTGTGCACTTCGAGCGCCACGTTCCACAGCGACATGGGCAGGCGGCGCAGACTTTCGGGCTGCACAATCTTCGTGGTTCCATCATAGTAATCAGTCACAACCTCTGTGACTGATTTTTTTGTATCCGTACCATTCGTACCTTTCTGCTCGGCGGCGTTGACACGGAAGTCGGCGCTGTAGCCGCTTATCGCCTTCTTGCCGAGCGGCGGACCCGGTTTCTTCGGCACCGGTCTGCCCGTGAAATAGTCGGTAGCCATACCCGTGCGGCGGTTCCAGACGCACATTCCGCCGAACGAACCGCAGAGCCACGTGCCGTCCTCGCGCTGCTGCCACACGTTCAGCCCCATCACATTCTGCGGCGGAGCGTCCATGATGCGCGTCGGACGCGGCTTACTGATGTCGCTGCCCAACGAGAAATATCCCTCGGAGGCGGACAGCAGCCAGTCGCCTACCCTACTGTCGTAGCGCACGAGGCGTAGTTTGTCGTGCCACGGGTTGTTACTTTTCAGCGTTGTGAACGGCAGCGTCGGCACCTTCGTCAGGGCGAGCGCCACCATCACCGGCGGGCGCAGACACCAGCCCGTAGCACATATTAATATTGTGGCGACAATAGTCTTGCGCCCCACGAGGTTATGCCAGCGCAGCGTGTGCTTCATTGTGCTGCCCTTGCTCTGCCAGCGGCGTTTCGTCTTGCGCAGACAGAAGAAGGCGAAGCCCGTAACGATAAGCACGATGAGCACCACGGCAACAGCATCGACGACGAGCCGACCAACGGTGCCGAACAGTTCGCCGCTGTGCAGCAGCCACACCGTGCGGAACGCCGTAGTGCGGTCTTTATAGTCGGGCGGCGCAGGCAGGTCGATGCGGCGAAACTGCGTGTAGGGCGCCACGGCGATGTAGGCATGCGAACGGCTCAGCACTACGAGCGTGTCGCCGTGGGCAGCGATGTCAGTAAGCAGTTCGTCGGAGTCGGCTAAGGGCAGCGCTTCGGTGTGCCACTTGCCGTGCGCTCCGAAACGGTAGAGCGCCAACTGCGATACGGCAAAGAGCTGTTTTGTCGAGTTGCCGACGCTCACCACGTTGCGTATCTGACGGTAGTCGGCACCCGTTGGCAGTCCTTCGTTGAAGTCGGCTATGTGCGCAGCGGTCGAATCGGTGAGGAACACGCCCGACGCACCATATATTAATATGTGTGAGTCGACAGGCAGCGTGCCGCGCAGCAGTCCGCCGTTCCATTGGCTGTACTCGTAGCGCTGGGGCAGCAGCGTGCGCGGCACGTTGATGTCGCTGATAAGCTGGCGGTGGTTGAGCAGGATGCCCGAGACGCAGAACATCAGCAGGAAGAAGCTGAGCACAAGTCCCAGCCATTTGTGGTGTTGTATGAGTTTTCGTTTGTTCATATTGTTTTGTCTTTATAATGTGATGTGCAGGGGTGGGGGCAGTTAGGGGGTGCAGTTGTCTCCGCTCGGCTTTGCCGCTTGCCAAAGCAAGAACTGCACCAATTAATATAATTGTGCATTCTACATTGTTGGTGCAGTTGAGACAACTGCACCCCCTAAGCAAGTGTTTCCGTTTTGGTCTGCAAAGTTAAGAAGAAAGTCTTGTTTGTGCAATCCCTATTTGTTATGATTCTTCAACTTTTCTCACCGTTCGCGTCCGCCGTCCGATCAGATTCCGTTCGCCGTCCGATCAGATTCCGTCCGCCGCCCGATCGGATTCCGTCCGCCGTCCGATCAGATTCCGTTCGCCGCCCAATCGGATTCCGTCCGCCGTCCGATCGGATTCCGTTCGCCGCCCGACGCACAACGACGGCTACATATCGTCCGAAAGCCTTCCATATAGCCCCATGAAAGCCTCCACAACTGAATAATTGCCATATTTTGTTACGAAAATGTTACATACATTTGGTTGATAGAATTATTCTTCTTAAATTTGTAAATTGTGAAACCAATGCTATGAAATAATAACTTAATCAATAAAAACTCAATTATTTATGTTTGAAAATCAACCAAAAGGTCTGTGGGCATTAGCCTTGGCAAACACTGGTGAGCGCTTCGGCTATTACACCATGCTTGCTGTGTTCTTACTCTATTTGCAGGCTAACTTCGGTTTCCAAACCGGATTGGCAAGTACTATCTATTCAACCTTCCTGATGATGGTTTACTTCCTCCCCATCATCGGCGGTATCGCAGCCGACAAGTTTGGCTTTGGACGTATGGTTACCACCGGTATCTTCATCATGTTCATCGGCTATCTCGTGCTCTCGCTGCCTCTTGGCAAGGACACCGTTGCCATCGCTGCAATGGGCGCTTCGCTCATCCTCATCGCTCTCGGAACCGGTCTGTTCAAGGGCAACCTGCAGGTTATGGTAGGCCGTCTGTACGACGAGCCGAAGTATTCGCAGAACCGCGACTCGGGCTTCTCGCTCTTCTACATGGCTATCAACATCGGCGCCATGTTCGCTCCTACCGCTGCCATCAAGATTATGAAGTGGGCGCAGGATACTATGCACGTATCTGTGGAAGACTCTTACCACTTCGCGTTCGCCGTGGCTTGCGTATCGCTCATCGTTAGTATCGCCATCTACTATATCTTCAGCTTCACATACAAGCACGTGCTGGCTTCTGAGACAAAGAAGAATGATGACAAGACTCCGGCTAAGGAGGTGAACGAGCTTTCGCCGGCTGAGACAAAGGAGCGCATCGTGTGCCTCTGCCTCGTGTTCGCCGTGGTTATCTTCTTCTGGATGGCGTTCCACCAGAACGGCAACACGCTGACACTCTTCGCCCGCGACTTCACGCAGAAGACTTCTGAGGGTCTGCAGTCGATGGCGTTCGACGTGACGAACCTCGTGGCTTGCATCTTCGTGGTATACGGCAGCTTCGGTCTCGCTCAGAGCAAGACCGGCAAGGGCAAGGGCATCTCGTTCGGCGTAATCGTTGCAGCCATCGCGTTCCTCTTCTACAAGTACAACAACCTTGAGGGCGCTGTAGCGGTAGAGGCTCCTATCTTCCAGCAGTTCAACCCGTGCTACGTTGTAGCGCTGACACCGGTGAGCGTGGCTCTCTTCTCTTGGCTCAACAAGATCGGCAAGGAGCCGACATCGCCCGAGAAGATCGGTCTGGGTATGCTCGTTGCAGCTCTCGGCTTCGTATGGATGGCTGTAGGCTCTATGGGTCTTGAGTTGCCACTCACACAGGGCGACCCGGCTACTGAAGGCACACGCGTAAGCGCAAACCTCCTCATCTCTACATACCTCATCCTCACCTTCGCAGAGCTTCTGCTCTCGCCGATCGGCATCTCGTTCGTAACTAAGGTGGCTCCTCCGAAGTATGCAGGTCTTATGATGGGTCTCTGGTTCGGCGCTACAGCTATCGGCAACCAGCTCGTTATGGTGCCGGGCATCATGTGGGGCAAGAACTTCAACCTCGTTACTATCTGGGGTGTTCTCGCTGGCATCTGCCTCGTCTCTGCCCTCTTCATCTTCTCTATTATCAAGAAGCTGAACAAGGTTAGCTAATATCAGGGGGTGCAGTTGTCTCCGCTCGGCTTTGCCGCTTGCCAGAGCAAGAACTGCACCAATTGATATAATTGTGCATTCTACCTTGTTGCAATTGATATAATTGTGCATTCTACCTTGTTGGTGCAGTTGAGACAACTGCACCCCCTGAAAAAATCGCCCACAAGCTTGATTGAGCTTGTGGGCGATTTTCTGTATTTATACCTTAACCCGTTGGCGGAATTAATTTAAGTTGATAAATATGAGTAAAAAGTTGCAC
>ENA-UOJH01000431-UOJH01000431.1-human-gut-metagenome-genome-assembly--contig:-C148-NODE-431-length-40241-cov-7.969069_pt1 | contig 40241 bp, 35 predicted proteins | sample MGYA00242345_ERZ723892 | MGnify/ENA metagenome assembly ERZ723892 | reverse complement strand
TTGCGACCTATTTAGGTGGACGCTATGTGGAGTTTGTGATCTATCCGTTCTCATTTGGGGAGTTCATGGAGCTTTACCGTTCGATTGCGCCTGATGCGTCCATCCAGCAGTGTTTCCAAAAGTACCTGCTTGCCGGAGGAATGCCCTACCTCGCAAACCTCCGCTATGCGGATGCGCCGTCCAAGCAATATCTTCATGATCTATTCAACTCTGTCCAGCTCAAGGACATCGTGAAGCGGAATAAAATCCGGGATGTAGATTTGCTGGAACGGATCATTGCCTATGTGATCGCCAATGTGGGAACGACCTTCTCGGCGACCTCTCTTGCAAAGTTCCTGAAAAACGAGCAGCGCACCGTCGCCCCGGAAACAATTCTAAACTATATCAAATACTGCTGCGAGGCGTATCTGTTCTATCAGGTGAAGCGGGAGGATTTGCAGGGCAAACAGATCCTTGCCTCCAATGAGAAGTACTATATTGCCGATCACGGCATCCGCGAGGCGGTCTTTGGCGGCAATATGCGGGACATCAACCTCATTTTGGAAAACATCGTCTATCTTGAGCTGCTGCGCCGGGGCTATGAAGTGACCGTTGGCAGGACGGGCGATAAGGAAATTGACTTTGTATGCGACAAGCGCGGCGAAAAGCTGTACGTTCAGGTGTGCTATCTGCTCGCCTCCGACGAAACGGTCGACCGCGAGTTTGGCGCGTATGACAGTATCCGCGATAACTTCCCGAAGTACGTTGTTTCTCTCGATGAGTTCGACATGAGCCGAAATGGGATCAAGCACCGGAATATCCGTGATTTTCTCTTAGCGGAGGAATGGAACTGAAGAAGAAACCCGGGGCCCAAGTGACCTCCTCGGTTCCTCTTAAAACAATGATACAAGATGCGCCAAACCGCGTCTCCACCATGCTGCTGACGGTGGGACAATAGACACCGAGAATCGATAAGGCACCCGGAAGTATATACTTCCGGATGCCTTATCGTAAGAGAGAAGGAGATTCAGTAGAATAACGGCAGATTCTCTGTATCTGAGTATACTATTTAGATATTTGAGCCGGCATTGTATCCTTCCCTGCGCGCATTATAGATTTTTCGTACCTGCGCGCAGTCGCCGATCTTCCAGAAATCATAGGCAAGGGTACGGAACTGTTCCGCCTCATCCTCCATAGGAAGATATCCCCCAGCCCAAATCACGGTATCGGCGAGCAGAGTGTACTCGCGGGCATCCGCATTGCGCACTGTGACGCCTTCAGATGTGATCGCAGTGCATTCCGCTTCGTTGTAGATTTTGACAGGAACCTTTTTAAGCTCCATCAGCAGACCTTCCCGGTAGAGATATGCCGCGTCGCGGCAGACCTCCTTTTTTCTGCTGAGAAGGTGTACTGTGCGTCCGGTCATTCCCAACTGCAACGCAAGCTCACAACCGACCAATCCGCCGCCGACAATGGCGACGTTCTGCCCGAGAGAGTCGATTCTCTGCAGAGCATCCTCTGCTATGATCGCGTGCTCTGCGCCTGCGACCTCAGGCTTTTTTGCCTTTGCGCCGAGCGCCGCTACGATCACATCGGGGTGCAGCGATTCTACCAGCGCGGGGGTTGCTGCGGTACGGAGGCGTATTTCGGCGCCGCTTCTCTCCAAGCGGCGAATCATAACATGCATCAGCTGATCGACTTTCTGCTTGAACGGGACATATTTCGCATGCCGCATAGCGCCGCCAAGCTCGTTTTCCCGCTCACACAGAATGACATGGTGTCCGCGCTCGGCAAGCTCGGCAGCCGCTTCCATACCGGAAGGACCTCCGCCGATCACAAGGACCTTCTTGGGCTGTTCTGCCTTTTTTACCTGACTTGCCGGAATCTCTTTATAAGCAGTGGGGTTTGACGGGCAACGGCGGATACGTGAGCAGTAACGTACGTAGGGAACGAACGATTCACTGATGCATGCCATACAGCGCAGACACGGGGAGACCTGATCCGCCTTCCCTGCCTTGAGCTTGTTAGGAAGTTCCGGATCTGCAAGCAGCGGGCGGGCCAGTGCGACAATATCTGCTCTACCCTCGGCGATGATGCTCTCCATCAGTTCCGGATCTCCCAACGCGCCGACCGTAACGACGGGCGTATGCTTCATTTCTTTTTTGATCGCCTCAGCAAGGTAAACGTTGCACCCCTGCGGCAGGAAACCGTTCGGAATCATATGCTGATTGGTCGATGGAACATGGAACGTACCGGAGGTCACATGAATGAGATCGACTTTACCATCAAGCAGCTTTGCAAACTCGATCTGATCCTGTAGTGTCAGGCCGCCCTCAACGATCTCCGTACCGCTCATACGAACCTCGATAGGGAAGTCCTTTCCGCATTTTTTGCGAATATTAGCAATGACCTCCATTGTGATACGCGCGCGGTTTTCTAGGCTTCCGCCATATCTGTCCGTTCTGCGGTTATTCAGTGGCGAGAGAAACTGGTGCAGCAGCCATCCGTGTCCCGCGTGGATCATCACGAGATCTACACCGCCCAGTTTTGCCATTTCCGCTGCATCGCCAAAGCGCTCAACAATATAATCGATAGTCTTCTGATCCAGTTCACTGTAGTCCTTCCCAAGATGCCCGGGGCCTGCGCTTGGTCCCCAGATGGGTCCGTCATAATACTCAGGGTTGGCACGTGTACCTGGGTGGATCAATTCGACAGCGGCAAAGGCATTGTGCTTTTTGATCGCATCTGTCGCCGCGTGCAAGTACGGCAACACCTCTGGATCGTCCAACGCGATGCAGAGCTTATGCGATATTCCTGTTTTTAGGTCAATTCTACATTCTCCCATATGTACAATCGCGGCGCCGCCCTTTGCCTTGCCCTCAAAAATGGCAATGTTCTCAGCGGTCGGATATCCGCTCATCGGCAGATTGGAAATATTGACAGGTGCAGCCTCAATGCGGTTTTTCAGTGTCAGCGGGCCGACCTTGATAGGGCTGAACAGATGCGGGTATTGATAAACCATATTTGTATTCCTTTCTTCTGTTGTAAGAAGAGGGCTGTCACCAGCCCTCTTCTTTTTTATTTAGTGTGCATTCACTCAGCTTTGATACCCTTGGGCTGCGTCACAAGGCTGACAACGATGTAAGCGATTAATGCAGGGACAAGCGAGGTGAATGCGATATACGGAATTTCAACACCACACTTGTTCAGAATGATCATTGCCATACCGCACAAAGCACTGGCAATCGCGCCTTCTTTGGTACCTTTCTTCCAGAAAATGCCGCCAAGAACCATAACAAGTGCGCCCGCATTCATCAGTGAATAGGTAGAAGACAGCAACGAAAGAATGCTCGAGGAACTGATGGCAAGCACCAGTGCAATTACGCCAGAGGTAATTGTAACAATCATGGACAGGCGACCAAGCTTTTTTCATCTGCATTGGGGTTAAGTGTTTTGTAATAGATGTCATTGACAGCGTTCGCCGTAACATTCAGAAGACCGATATCCATCGTGGACATAACAGCGGAAAGAACAGCGGCGATCATCAGCCCCGCCACAATGGGGTTCATATCCGACAACACGACCTTGAACAGAATGGATGCCGTGGGCGCATCAGGGAAGAGCGCCTTGCCGTACATACCGATAATGACCGGCATAACAACAAACGGGATCAGGGCGACCGCAGCGATCATCGGAGCCCAAAATGCAACCTTTTTATCCTTGCAGGAAGCGGTACGCTGATAGGCGGCGCCGGAGATCAGTCCGTTGAGTGCACCAGGCACCATCATCATCACAAGACGCTCGCCAGTGAATGGGACAAAGTCGAACGAACTCTCAGGAAGCGCTGCGGAAATGGTATCAAAGCCGCCGTGCATGGCAATGGTGACGATACAGAAAATGGTAGAGAAGAAAATGACCATCGTCTGCACGGAGTCGGTCATCATAACGCCCCACATGCCGGAGATAGAGCAGTAAATAAACACAACCACTGCCATCAGCACGCCACCAAGCGTCGGGTTCAGACCCAATGCCTCGAACAGCGCGCAGCCCGCCATGATTTGTGCAGCCATGATTCCGAGCGTTGCGCAAATGTTGAGAACCGCCATCAGAACCGAGGCAAACTTGCTCTTATAGCGGTCGCGGATCAGGTCGGGGATCGTGATATATCCGCGGGTGTAAAGCAAACGGGACATCACCAGTGCGAACAGCACATAGGAAAGGCATGCGCCGAGACCGAACCACACACCGCCGATGCCATATTCCGCACCGTACTGTGCACCGCCGACGACGATACCGTTGCCAACATGTGCTCCGATATAGGTACACACCATCACGAACATACCGCCGGATTTACCTGCCGTGAGGAAGTCAGTCATCGTCTCGCTTTTTTCTTGCCGGCAAAACCGATTGCCAGCATACCGGCCATATAGATCACCAGAATAACGATAATAATTGCCATTTTGTTCCTCCTTAATTTATCACAAATCACATAAAGTTATCTTAATCCAGTACGCGGGAATTCTCATCGCATACCCAAGCCTGCGTTGTGTAGTGCCGAAGCTTGTCCTCGTCTATTTCAAGTCCAAAGCCCGGACCGTCGGGAACGATGAAGCTGCCGTTTGAAATGCGCCAGCCGTTGTCTGCAATGTCTCCAAGCGAATAGGGCCCGCTCGCCTCACAAGCAAATGGGAGCTCCTTGAGCGTCGCGGCAAACTGCATGGATGCCAGTGTGCTGATGCTCAGCTCCATGGACGACATCACCACACACGGAATGTTCCACAGCTCTGCGATATCGCGCGTGATACGTGCCTTGGTCAGTCCGCCGCCCGGACGATCTGTTTTGATCGTAAAGAGGCTGACCGCCTTCTTTTCGATCAGGCGCTTTACATCGTAAATGTTCGACATGGACTCATGCGGCATCACAGGGATATGCGTCGCGGCATTTACTGCCGCAAGGCCGTCTATATCCGTCCACGCAACGGGCTGCTCATAGATCTCAACATCGTTATCTTCTAGTACAGGGATCAGCTTCAGCGCTTCTTTTACGCTGTAAGCCTGGTTGGGGTCAACGCGAAGCTTCACGTCGTCACCGATCGTCTTTCGGATCTCTCGCACGAGCTTCGCGTCTTCCTTCAGATCGCCAAGACCGAGCTTGATGCGGATGGTGCGGAAGCCCTCTTCGATCTGACGTATGCAGGTGCGCTTCATATTCTCCAGAGAGTCGATCGTAACGATACCTTGAAGAGGGATCTCGTGCCGCACAGCGCCGCCGAGGAAATTGTAGGCGGGCTGACCGGTCTTCTTCCCCATGATATCGTAGAGGGCCATGTCGATCGCGCCCTTGGCCTGAGCGTTATCCGGTGTTGCGCGATCCATTGCCATCCAGATAGCCTCTGTGTTGAAGGGATCTAACCCGATCACCGCTGGCGCAACGTAGTCGACCAGCACATCAATGATTGGCTTTTGACCTAAAGGCGAGAGCCGCGCGAATGGTGCGGATTCGCCGTAGCCGACGATCCCCTCATCGGTATGAACCTTTACGACCACAAAACGGCACAATTCCCATTTCCCCTGCGCGATCTCACCGGTGTTTCCCTCGGTGCCAAGGAAGGGCGTGTTTGTTGCCATGATCTCTACTTTTGTGATCTTCATGCATTTCCTCCTTCTTTTCTAGATTTAAAATTTGGTTATACCCTCTCTTGAGGGTTGGAATACCGTTTTGACCGCTTAGATATGGTTCGCCACTTCGAAGGCGTCCCACACGGCATACATGATATTTGCGACCTTCTTCGCGTCACCAAGCAGATAGATCTCTCGCGCGCTGGTTTCCCATGCGTCGAATACACCGCGATCCTCGCGGAAACCAACGGATAGGATGACCGTATCGCTGTCAAGCTGCCGCTCGCCTTGCGGCGTTTTGACAAAGATCTTACCGCCCTCATATTTCTGCACGCTGGACGAGACAAGCGTTTCTACCCCGTGGAACGGCAACAGACGCTCAAGCATCTCGCTGTTGGCGTGGCAGAGCGGCTTGTTGACAGCCATCAGGCGGTCAAGCGCCTCCACGATGGTGACACACTTTCCCTCCTGCGCTAGCCAGAGTGCCGTTTCGCAGCCGACCAGACCGCCGCCAACGACTGTCACGCGTTCACCAATGGGTGTCTTGCCGAGCAACGCGTCCGTCGCCGTGTAAACGGGGGCGTTCTCACCCAGCGGGAACTTTTTCGGCGTTGCGCCGGTTGCAACGATCACGGCATCGTACTCTTCATAGAGTGCAGAATCGGGGTCAACTGCTGTATTGAAATGCACCGGTACGTTTAGGCGCTGCATTTCGTTTTCATACCAGTGAACCAACGCGATATCATCCTCTTTGAACGGCGGAGCACCCGCGGCGAGCAGATTGCCGCCCAGATGACCGCTACGTTCCATGATCTCCGGCTTGTGGCCGCGCTCAGCCAGCACACGCGCGGCTTCACAACCTGCTACGCCGCCACCGATGACAAGCACGCGCTTTGCCTTCAGCACGGGATTATAGGCAGTCACGCGCTCGCGTGCCGCCTGCGGATTCACCGCACAGTTGACCATGGAATACTCCTGAATGCGGCCCATGCAGCCCTCCTGGCAGGAGATACAGGGGCGGATGCATTTACGTTCGCCGCGGCGAAGCTTGTTCACGTAATCGGGGTCCGCCAGCAGCGGACGACCAAGGCTGATGATATCGCACACACCGTCGTTGACCGCGCCCTCGGCCATATCAGGGTCATCCATGCGACCGGCGCAGAGCACGGGAACATCCACATTTTCCTTTACAAGCTTGGCGTACGGCATATAGAGGCCTTTTTTCTGATACATGGGCGGATGGCTCCACCACCAAGCGTCGTAAGAGCCAACGTCAACGTCGAGTGCATCGTAGCCATAGGAGACCAGCAACTTTGCCGCCTCTACGCCCTCGGGCAGGTCTCTGCCCTTTTCTTCAAACTCTTCTCCGGGCAGCGCACCCTCGCGCAGTGCTTTGATGAAGCTCTTGGGGCTGTAACGCAACATCACAGGGAAATCCTGACCACAGCGGCGCTTGATCTCCTCGACGATCTCACGTGCAAAACGCAGGCGGTTTTCAAGGCTGCCGCCGTACTCATCCGTGCGCTGGTTGAACAGCGAAATTGCAAACTGGTCGATAAGGTAGCCCTCATGTACTGCGTGGATCTGCACACCGTCGAAGCCGGCGCGCTTTGCGTTGTAAGCGCCCTCGCCGAAATCACGCACAAGCTCGTGGATCTCGTCGACTGTCAGCGCGCGGCAGGTCTTGTCTAACCAACGGTGCTGGATCGGAGAGGGTGCAACCGGCGGGAATTCGCCGAGGTTCGTCGGAATTGTCACGCGGCCGAAACCACCGGACATCTGCAAAAAGATGCGTGCGTTATAAGCGTGCACGCGCTCCGTCATCTCGCGCGCGGTACGCACGAACTGTACAGGATTGTACGTTGAGTTCGGGCAGTTCGGCATGCCGTGCTCTTCGATTGTGTTATCAACAAAGGTGACACCGGTGATGATAAGACCGGTGCCGCCGCGGGCGCGCGCCGTGTAGTAGTCGATACCACGCTGGTTAAAACCGCCTTGTGCGTCGCCGAGACCAAGCGGCCCCATCGGTGCCATAGCAAAACGGTTTTTGATGCTTACCTTCCCAATCGATATTGGGGAAAAGAGAATACGATTAGAACTCATAGGCGCTCTCTCCGTTTATCATGTATTTTTGTAAATAATATCATGTCAATATTTACATGTCAATTATCACATGTTACATTCTGACTATTAAAACTTTGGCGAAAATCAATAAGGACTTTTGGGGAAAAACATGTTATTATATATAAATTAATGCAGATGGTTGATAAAGGAGTCTTTCTATGCGAACTTTGAAATATGCGATCCTCGGACTACTGATGCGCTCTCCTGTTACGGGCTATGACATTGCTAAGGAGTTTGGCGACGGTCTCGGCTGCTTTTGGAGCGCTAAACATAGTCAGATCTACCCTGAACTGAAGCGGCTGACGGATGATGGCCTGATCCAATTTCGCACGGTCATCCAAGGCGAGCGGATGGAAAAAAAGCTTTATGAGATTACCGACAAGGGAAAGGAGGACTTCCTTTGCTGGCTTTTGAAGGATCCTCCCCTTGATCCGACTCCAAAAGATGTGTTTAAGCTGCGCTCCTATTATTCGCAGTGGATTTCCACGGCAGATTATCTTGTACTGCTTGATAAGCAAATCGAAAAGCGACTTGCCAAATATACATTTCTGAGTGATCGCCTCAAAAATGTATATGGCGATCGGGATATCGCGTCGCTGGCCGGCAGCGACCGGGGAGACTATCTTGTGCTGCTTGGTGCGGTTATGCGTGAGCAGACTTATTTGGATTGGCTGCAGAGGAGCCGCGAGGTTGTGACCATGTGGGACGATTCGTTTGATGCACAGTGCGAACAATAGTAAAGCTGAAAAAACAAGCGATGGGACGGCATTTAGACTGCACCAGTTTATGCGGACAGTACAAAAAACGGGGTTCTGCGTAGGATTATTTAATTTCAAGCGGAGTGGCGTAGCGTTAGCGGCGCCACTCCGGTTTTATTCTGGATGCGCTCATGGTTATAGAAATCAATATATCTGTCAATTCGGTCGTTTGCTTCACGGATTGCTCTTGGCTTGTGACGGTAAATACATTCGGTCTTCAGTATTGAGAAGAAATTTTCCGCCATTGCATTATCGTAACCGTAAAAGCAAGCAGCGGCTGGACAGGCATGAGACAATAGTAGCGGAACGTTGCGAAACGTTCCGCTACTATTGTATTGTGGGGGTGTTAGGATGACAAGCGCAGAGTTGAAACACCGAGCGAAGCTGCAGGAGTGGTCGGCGCGGATACAGGATTGCCGCAGCAGCGGGCTACCAGTGCGGGCGTGGTGCAGACAAGAAAGAATCAACGCATTCACCTATTACCGCTGGGAACGGGAGCTGTTAACTGCTGCCGACCAAGCGCCGTGCTCCGCTGTGCCGGCCGTGACCTTTGCGGAGCTGCCGGAACCGAAGAAAATGTCTCGCAACGTTTCGGAACGTTGCGCCACACTGCATATCGGGAAGGCCAGTCTGGACATTTACCCCGGTTGTGACGCGGAACAGCTGAAAATGCTGGTGGAGTTTCTGCGCCTATGCTGAACGACTTCACCGGCGCAGATCAAGTCTACATCGCCTGCGGCTACACGGATCTGCGCAAGGGCATAGATGGTCAGGCGCGCCTCGTCCAACAGCAGTTTGAACTGGATCCATTTAACCGCGCCTGTACGCAGGCACTAATCTATGCGTATCAGAACCGCAGAGCCATAATTGATGACCGCATGGTGCAGATTGTACTGGAGGGCGAAGTAGCTTGAATTTTGAAAGGAGTGGCCCATGGCCACTCCTTATGCTCACTCATTCTGCGACAAATTCCTCGGCGCTCTCCGACACGCAACGCCGTCTATTTTACGACAACGAGGCTCGGCTATTGACGTCCGGCTGAAATAGCCCCAATGGGTTTCCTGGCGAACGCTAACACGGCGGCTACACCGTGGTCATTGGATGCAAGAAATCGGAAGGGGCTGCTCAATTTCGACAGTCGAGATGATTTTGCAGAGCGGCATATGCAGGATTTTTCACACCGGTTCAAAGAAGGTATCCGGCTTATTCGGGTCGAAGACCTCGTTGCAGGTCATCACTGTGACCAGATCTTCGGTATCGCTGAGGTTGATGATGCTGTGCGTCCAGCCGGGGATCATGTAGACTGCCTCAATCGTATCGCCGGAGACTTCAAACTCTACGGTCTCTCCGGTGGAAATGTTCCGCTCCCGGATCAGCCCGTGCCCGTGCACGACGATGAACTGTTCCCATTTGGAGTTGTGCCAGTGCTGCCCCTTAGTAATGCCGGGCCTTGAGATGTTGATGCTCACCTGACCGCAGTCGGCGGTATGCACCAGCTCGGTGAAGCTGCCGCGCTCGTCGCAATTCATTTTCACGGCGTACTTGAACTTCTCCTTGGGAAGATAGGTCAGGTACAGGCTGAACAGCTTTTTGGCAAAGCTGCCGTCGGGCATCTTGGGCATCAGCAGCGTCTGCGGCTGCGTTTTGAATTCTTCCAGCAGTGACACGATCTCGCCGAGGGTGACCTGATGCGTCACCGGGACATAGCAGTATCTTCCCTCTTCCCTTGCGACTGCGTTCACGCCATCGAACTCACAGTGCTGCTCCCTGCCCTCCAGCAGGTCGAACATTCCCTCCACAAGGTCATCAATGTAGAGCAGCTCCAACTCGGTAGAAGGGTCGTTGACGGTAAAAGGCGCATCGTTGGCGACCGCCCAGCAGAAGGTGGAAACGGCGCTGTTGTAATTGGGGCGGCTGTGACCCATCAGGTTCGGGAAACGATAGACCGCGACCCTTGCCCCGGTCTCCTTGGCGTAATCGAAGAACAGCTCCTCGCCTGCCTTTTTGCTGCGGCCATACTCGCTGTTGCCGAATCGACCTGCCAGCGTAGCCTGAATGGAGGAGGACAGCATAATCGTTGCCCTGTTGCTATGCTTTTTCAGGCAGTTCAGCAGCTCGGAGGCGAAGCCGAAATTGCCCTTCATGAAATCCTCCGGGTTCTCCGGACGGTTCACACCGGCGAGGTTGAAGACGAAATCGGCCCTGCGACAGTATTCGTCCAACGCTTCGGCGGTGGAGTCCAGATGCGGCCATGTACCTGCGCCCAGCCGGTAATACCGGGGCGAACGTCAAATATATGAAACTGTTCTTCCGTGTACTGCTCCACCGGCCAAGGGTGATAGGTCAGCGGCGGGCGCGGCCCCACAATGGCCATATCGCCGACAATAATATTGATGAGCTGCGGAAGCTCATCAATACTGGTCGCCCGGATAAACTTTCCCACCTTTGTCACGCGCGGGTCGCCCTTCCCGCTGTAAACTCCGCTGCCGGTATGCTCCGCACCGTCCGTCATAGAGCGGAACTTATAGATGGTGAAGACCTTTCCGTGCAGCCCCAGCCGCTGCTGCTTGAACAGAACCGGTCCCGGAGAGGACAGCCTGACCGCAAGCGCCGTGAGAAGCAGTATGGGTGAGAGTACGACCAAGGCGATCATCGATAAAGCAACATCGATCGCGCGTTTTCCGAAATTACGATACATATATCCGTCCGCTCCAATCCGCCCCGCCGCATGGCAGGGGGATCTTCATTTCTCCCACAGTTAATCTTTTCCCGCGCGGTGATTGGCGGGACATAAAATATTCACACATGCAATTATATCGCAAATGCGCGGGATAAGCAATGTCATTCGACCAAAATCTCCCCCCTTCTTCTGCGCGAAAGCCGCCAAGCTCTGCCCGCGTCGGCGCGAAACGCGGGACTTCTTACGACAAAACTCTGCAAAAGTTAAGAAAAAATACAGAAATACGCTAAAATGTTGCAAAAAAATCCGAGCTGGCTATAATGAAATAAGCTTTATTGACCGCGCGGATGTGCGCGGCAAAAAAACCGCGCACGTTTCAGGCGCGGACGATCAAGGGGATGATGGGCGCGAACCGTTGGAACAGGCAACGAACGCTCCCCGCGGCGGGGAAGGAGAGAAAGAAAACAGGAATAGGAGGAACAGTCATGGACAAAAACAGGCAGAGCGGCTTTACGCTGGTCGAGCTTGTCGTGGTCATCGCGATCATGGGCATTTTGGCCGGCGTCGGCTCGGCGGCGTACTCGGGCTATGTGAAAAAGGCGAACGAGGCGGCGGACTTACAGCTTCTCGGCGCGGTGAACACGGCGTTTGCATCCGCGTCCTACGACGCGGGACAGTATGACGGCAGACCATCCGGCGGCGCGGCGTCTCTGGACGCGGACGGCAAGGTGAAGAAGGTCATCTCCTCGGTCGACCGCGATGGCGCATTCTTCCAAAGGTATTTTTCCGGAAATCAGGACAGCCGGTTCAAGGTATATACCAACCTCGCGTACGACAGGGCGACGGGCACCTTCCACGGCGCGGTGCTCACCGCGGCGACCGACAAGCACGGCAATACGGTCCTGCACTATAGCATCAACGGGCAGGACTATGAATTTACGGCTACGCGGGAGCAGCTTGACGCATTTTGCGCCTCGACCTTCGGCGGCAAGAGCATGACCATGAACGCCCTCACCGGCAATGTGGGCGGAATGATCAACGCGCTCAGTTCTGCCCTTGGTGGGGGCACTTTCCTTGCGAATGTTCTTCAAACTGCCGATATGAATCTCGAAACCTTGGGGATAAAACCGGATGAAAAGGGAAACTACAGCGAGCTTGATAAGCAGCGTCTGGCAAACGCGGCGCTGCTGCTGACGGCGAGCAAAACAGACGAAAATACCGCAGAAAAAATACTTAAGATGCTTATTCCGGATGATGAGGGGGAAGCGAAACCACTGAACGAACGAGCAAGCGAACTTCTTAGCCTTAATATGGGCGAAACAATGAGCAATGTGGGAGCGATCTACGGCATCATGACCGCCTTTGCTTATTCCGAGCAAGCGAATGGCTGGGAAAAGACCGTAGATGGCGAAACATACGATGCAATCGGGTATTATGACTATGTCAATCAGCAGATCGCCGCTGCCGCTGTCAGTGAAAAAGAAGGTGCGGAAAAAATTCCTGATATCCTTGCCGCGCTTGGGCAGTTTGGGTCGTTTGTTCAGGACGAGGACGGCATGACGCTACAATTCATGGATTATATCGACGGCACGGAACAGCTGGATGAAAGCGCGCAGATCAACAAGGATCTGGACGGCTATATCAACGCGATGCAGGCGCTCAGTAAGAATCAGGACGGTCTGGTCGCCGCCGGCATCCTCGAAGACGGCGCGGACGGCGGAAACATTTCCCCGATCCTTGACCTGCTGTTCGCCCAATAGAAATAAATCGTCCTCCCACACCGGACAGGCGCATGGTAAAAATGACCCCCGTAAGCGATTCATTTGAATCGCTTACGGGGGATTTTTTGCGCTGATGCGGGAAGAGCGCCGCGCGGAACGCTTAGCCCTCCTCTATGTAGCCGTTTGGATTTTGCACCTGCCAGTTCCAGGAGTCTCTGGCACAGTCCTTATAGTCATATTCCGCCGTCCAGCCAAGGATGTTCTTTGCCTTTTCGACGGCGGCAAAGCTCAGGGGCACGTCGCCCGCGCGCGGGCCGACGATGCGGTAAGGCACCTTCCTGCCCGATGCCTCTTCAAACGCGGACACCAGCTGCAGCACGGTCGTTCCCTTGCCCGTCCCCAGATTGAAAACGTCATATTTGCTGTCCGTTTTTTCAAGATAGTTCAGCGCCGCAATGTGCCCCTTTGCCAGATCGACAACGTGGATGTAGTCGCGGACCCCCGTTCCGTCCGCGGTATCGTATTGATCGCCGTAAACGCTCAGATACGGGAACTGCCCGAGCAGGGTGCGGGTGATGTAGGGGGCAAGGTTGTTGGGGGCCTTCTGACCGCAGTCCTCGCCGATGAGCCCGGAGGGATGTGCGCCGACGGGGTTGAAGTAGCGCAGAGAGGCAAAGCGGAAGTTGTCGCGCTGCCGCGCGAAATCATGCAGGAGCAGCTCGTTGAGATACTTGCTGAACCCATACGGGCAGCAGACCTTGCCGACAACATCGCTCTCGCGGTTCGGCATGGTCTCGGGCGTGCCGTACACCGTTGCCGAGGAGGAGAACACCAGCTTGTACACCTGATGCTTTTCCATTGCGTTGAGAAGATGGAAGGTAGACGTCAGGTTGGTGTCGAGATATCTTCCGGGGTCTTCAACGGACTCCGCGACGGATTTTAAGCCGGCAAAGTGGATCACGGCGTCCAGACGGTTTTCCGCAAAGACCTTTTCAAGCGCGGCGCTGTCCAACAGGTCGATCTCGTAAAAAGCAGGCCGTTTGTTCGTTATCTTCTGGATGCGGTCGATCACCTCGACCTTGGAATTGCACAGATTGTCGGCAATGACAACGTCATAGCCGGCATTCAGAAGCTCCACCACCGTGTGACTCCCAATAAAACCCGTACCGCCCGTCACCAATATCGTCATGGCTCATGTTCCTCTCTTTTCCGTTTGTCTCTTGCCGATTTCGCGTTTTTTGCTCAAAGCAATCCCTTCTGCTCTAACTTTGACATATACCAGGACTTTTTCAGACTCTTTTCGTTGGCATAGGTATAGACAACGGTGTCTACAAGCCCAAGATCACCGTCGTTTTCCCTGAGCAGTTTCTCCATGGCGCGGACGATCTCATCCATCTTCCCGTCGCACTCTTTTTCGAGAGCGGATGCTCTGGAAAGATAGCCCCTCGCCATTTTCAGGAGTTGTGTCTTTGTCCGTTTTTCCGCCGGCAGAGCCAGATACTCCGCCTTTGCGTCGGCATACATCGTGTCCAGCGCCAGCGTGTACTCCTCACGCAGGACGTAGACCTTGGCGATGAGCGCCGACAGCTCTTTTTGATAGGCGCTTTCCGCGCTTTGTTCGCTCTTCTCGCTCACAGCCGGCGTGTCGGTCTTCGCGACCGGCGCGTCCGTCTTGCCGCCGCTTTCCGGACGGCTCGTGCTGGCGGGTTCCTCGCGCGGCTCCCCTTCCCCGCCTCTCGTCAGGCGCTCCACAAGCTCCTCCTGGGTCATGGAGCCGTCCCGGAAAGCCTGACGATCTTCTTCCGAGATCTCCCCTACCGTGACCTCGCCTGCCGCTTTCACTGCCTCTTGGATCATCTGCTGGTTTTCCTCCAGCTTTTCCTCCAGCTCGGCCGATGTATGCTGCGTCGCGGCATGGATCGCTTTTAAGTTATCGCGCTGCCACCAGAAAAGCCCCGCCAGCGATACCGCCAGCAGTACAAGAATGGTGCAGAGAATGGTTTTACGCCGTTTCAAGCCGTTTCCTCCACTTTTTTGAGGTCCATTTTCCTCATCCACCAGTTCCAACGCCTGTTATGAGACTTCTGCCGTTGCTCGACCGTTGATCTCCTCCGGGGAAGTATATGTCGGGACCATCTCCCGCAGCATGGTGATCAGATCCTGAGGCGGTATGTCGCGGGTGACGGCTTCATCCAGCCGCAGCAGGTCTCCCATGATGACATCCTTTGAAATCTCTTGCTGCTGCTCAATGAAGATCTTCTCATTGCTTGTTTTGGAGAGTGTTTCACTGCGCATCAGCAGCTCCTCATAGAGCTTTTCGCCGGGGCGCAGGCCGATCTCCTGAATGGTGATATCCTTATCCAGCTCCAGTCCGGACAGGCGGATGAGGTTTTCCGCCAGTTCCAGGATCTTCACCGGCTCGCCCATATCCAGAACGAAGATCTCGCTCTGCTTTGCCATAGCACCCGCCTCGAGCACCAGCTGGGCAGCCTCAGGAATGGTCATAAAATAGCGGATGATGCGCCTATCCGTGATGGTGACGGGGCCGCCCTCCTGGATCTGCTTTTTGAAAAGGGGCGCAACAGAGCCATTGGAACCAAGCACATTGCCAAACCGCACCGCGCAGAATTCTGTGGGGCTGTCCGTCCTGCTTTGCAGGATCATCTCGCAGAATCGCTTGGTCGCGCCCATAAAGTTGGTGGGATTCACAGCCTTATCCGTGGAGATCATGACAAATTTCTTGACGCCGAACTTCTCCGCCGCCCGCACCACATGATATGTGCCGAAAATGTTGTTCTTGATGGCCTCCTCTGGGCATTCCTCCATCAGCGGGACATGCTTGTGGGCCGCCGCATGGAGCACGATGTCGGGGCGATACATCCGAAACAGGCTGTAAACTTTTTCCTTATCTCGCACGGAGGCGATCTCCACCCGCAGGTTCAGCCGATCGCCCCATACACGCCGCAGCTCCTGCTGGATATCATAAGCGTTGTTTTCGTAAATATCCAGAATGATGAGCTGCTTGGGCTGATATTTGGCAATTTGGCGGCAAAGCTCGCTGCCGATGGAACCGCCGCCGCCGGTCACCAGCACGGTTTGCCCTTGCAGGAAATTCAGCAGGACCGCCGTATCCAGCTTGACCGGCTCTCTGCCGAGCAGATCTTCTACCTGCACATCCTTCACCGCCGCCATGCTCACCTCGCCGTTTACCAGCTGGTAAATTCCCGGCAGGCTCCGTACACGGCAGCCCGTTTTCTGGCAGATGTTCAGGATCTCTTTCTTATCCTTGGCAGACGCTGCGGGAATGGCAAGGACGATCTGTGTGATCCGCTCCTTTTTGACCATCTCGGGGATCTTCTCCCGCCCGCCGACGATGGGCACGTTCCCGATGTACTTGCCCTGCTTGCTCTTGTCGTCGTCGATGATGCAGCAGACATGGCTTTTTAGCTGCGGCGTGACGGAGATCTCCCGCAGGAGCATTTGCCCCGCCTCGCCCGCGCCGATGAGCATGACGCGCTCGCCCTCCTCCTGCCTTGCCTGACGGGCGGAGCTTGCGAACATCCGCAGAAAGCGGAAGGTGCAGCGCCCGCCCACCAGCAGGAACAGCTGGAACAAAAGCTCCATGAAGAGCACGCTCCTCGGCTGGTGATAGCCGAAAAGCGCCGCCGGCACATGGAACGCGCAATAGGCGAGGACGACGGATATCACCATCTCGGCGACATCATGGGCGCTGACATAGCGCCAGAGATAGCGGTACATCCGGCGCGGCCAGAAGACCGCCGCCGTGACCAGGAACTGAACGGGCAGAGCACGAAACCACGGCTCAAGATATCCGGAAGGCACCTGCTCAAAGTCGAAGTCGAAGCGCACCAGCAGCGCAAGACCGCCCGCCACAATGATGAAAATGGCGTCCATCAGGAGGAAGAGCACCGTCTGGACGGGTACGCTTTTTTGAATCGTTTTCATACTATGCCCCCATGGATCTGCGGTAAAAGGCAGTCTCTCCACTGCCTTTTACCGTACTCTTTTGAATTCTCCGCTCAGCGGAGGGCGACGCCGTCAGACGCCTCGCAGATGTTCTTCCACGCCCAATGGGTCTGGGGGACATCCGGGTACTGGCGGGCATTCTCGTAAGACTGACCTGCCATGCAGCGGCCCAGCAGACGGTTCAGCAGAACGGCTGCCTGCGCGCGGGTGATGTGCTGATTGGGGGCAAACTGCCCGTTGCCGACGCCGTTGACCCAGCCGAAGGACGCCGCCGTAGAAATGGCGTCAAACGCCCAGTGGCTGGCGGGCACGTCGGTAAAGGTCTCTCCGCTCGCGGAGACCTGGGTGAAGCGGGCGCAGATGGTGACAAACTCGGCGCGGGTGATGGACTGATTCGGGGCAAACTTGCCGTTGCCGACGCCCTCCACGATCCCAAGAGAGGCAAGGGCATTCACCGCCTCGGCGCACCAGAGCGTGTCGGGGACGTCCGTAAAGGTGGATTTGGAGGAAACCTTCTGCTCCTTCAGCAGGCGGTAGAAGATCTGCGCCACCTGTCCGCGGGTAACGGAGCTTGCGGGATAGAACCTGCCGTCCGCCATGCCCTGCATATAGGAGATATTCTGATCGGTGTTCAGCTGCTTGGAGATGCCGGTCATATCGGGGTCGGCGACCATCATGGCGCGAACGGACACGCTGCTTTCGGGCATGGTGAAGGCGTAGACGCCGTCAGACTGCCTGCGCACGGGAATGTCGTTGCCGCTCACATCCTTGACCGCCAGATCGGAGAGGACATAGCCGTTCGACGCGGCGCTGTCCCGGATGACGGCGGTCTCACCCTTGGGCAGGGTATTCTTGTCCGCGCGCAGCGTGTTGTTCGGCACAGGCTCCATAACGATCTTGTGGCCGTCGGGTGTGGGAGCGACGGGCGGATTCACGCCGCTGTCCGAGCCGGTGGTGTAGCCCTTGAGCGTCACGGTCACGGTATAGAGGCGGCCGTTGTCCCGGTAGGTCACGCGGTTGACGCGGTCGACCGTGAGGTTTGCGAAGGTGGAGGAAAGGCTCTTGAGCGTATCCTTGAAGGAGCTGTCCACGCTGTCATAATACTTCTCCACGTAGAGGTTCCACGCGCTCTCGCCTTCCCGGAACGCCTGGGCGCCCGTGTCCACGATATTTCGCAGACCGGTCCCGGAAAAGACGGTTTCCATTTCGTGGTATGCGCTGTCGACAACGGACGCCAGTTCCGCTGCAAGGGGCGTGTCCATCGTGCCGTAGCGGCTGGAGGAGGCGCTGAGCGTCCGCTCCACGCCGTCGGCATCGGGACCGGTGATGGTCACATCGACATAATAGGTCGTGGCTGCCAGCGCGGTCTGCGGCAGCAGCGTGCCGAGCATCAGCAGCAGCACAAGCATTTTTGCAATGTTTCGTTTCATGTTCATCCTCCATGTCAATAAATTTATCAGATCACGTTTCCGTATTTCAGACGATTCCCTCAAGATGCAGCGTCTCGCTGTGCAGTTTTCCCGGCAGGGCGCTGTGATGGGTGGCGAATACCGCCGCCGGATACGCACCTGTCAGCTCTGTCAGCAGCCGTGCCTCCGTATCCTCGTCCAGCGCCGAGGTGATCTCGTCGAGCAGCAAAAAGCGCGGGGCGGAAAGCATCGCGCGGGCGATGGCAAGGCGCTGGCGCTGTCCCGCCGAAAGACCGCCCCCCTCTTCGCTCAGGACGGTTTCAAGGCGGTCGGGCAGGTCGCGGACAAAGCCGCATTGCGCCCGCTCCAACACCTCCCAAAGGGCGGCGTCATCCGCCTCGGGCTTTGCCAGCAGCAGATTTTCGCGAATACTGCCGGAAAAGAGCCAGGGTGTCTGTGGGACATAGCCGAACAGTCCCCGCACGGCAGCGGAGCAAGGGAGCTCCCCCCGCTCTGTTTCCAGATATACCCTTCCCTGCTGCGGGTGGTACAGCCCCAGAATAAGGCGGAAAAGCGTGCTTTTTCCGCTTCCGGACATTCCCGTGAGACAGGTCCAGCGATCGAGCGGAAGACGCGCGGAAAAATTCCGCAGAACAGGCTGTTCCTCGCCCTCATAGGAAAAGGTGACATTTTCAAATACGATGGCGCGAAAGACGTCATCCTCCCGCGCAGGCTGTCCAGGAGCTTCTTCAGGCAGCGAATACAGCTCATCCAGCCGCGCCTCCGCCGCGCGGACGGCTGCCAGCCGGGACTGAACGCCCGACAAGCCCGTGAGCGGGCTTTGGAACATTGCCAGCAGCTGCAACAGCGCCGCAAGGTCGCCGAAGGAGAGCCTTCCTTCCCGAATGGCGATGCCGCCCCAGACAAGAAGAACGGCGTATCCAAGCTGCAATACGGCGGAAAACCCGGTTCCGACCCCCGTTGAGAAGACGCGCAGGCGCTTGCGCTCGCGCAGCCACTCCTTCTGCCGTCCTTCAAAGCGGCGGACAGCCTCCTCCCCCGCCGTCATGCTGCGCAGAAGCTCCGTATGCTCCAGGATCTCCTGCGTGCAGCCCGTCAGACCTTCCTCCGCCTGACGCACGCGCAGATGCTGCCGCGTCAGATACTTTCGCAGCAGCTGCCCGCCGGCGATCGCCAGCGCGCCCGCGCCTACGACCGCAAGGGCAAGGGGGATATTGACGAAAAACAGTGCGGATGCGGCGCAAAGCAGTCGGATGAGCTGCCCCGCCACCTGGGGGCGGCCGACGACCCGCCATTCGCAGACGGTGTAAGCGTCCTGCGTCAGGCGGCTGAAGACCTGCCCGCTGTGGTAGCGGCTGTATGCCTCCGCATCTTTGCTCAAAAGCGTATCAAGCGTGTCGCGCCGCAGCGATACCGCCGCGCGGTCGACCGTCCTGCCGGAAAGCAGGTCAAGCCCGCCGTCGAGCAGCGGGAGAGCCAGCGCCAGAAACAACAGCACCCAGCCCCACGGACTGCCGCCCTCGTCCAGCACCCGGCGGCTCACCAAGGCAAGCGCGGCGATGCCGAACGCCTGCGCGGCGATGCCTGCATACAGCAGCGTGAGCGGCGCTTTGTACGCGCCCGCCGCCTTTTTCTTCGACTGACTCATCTCATCTTCTCCCGCGTATCAGTCCCCTCCGTGCCCGCTGAAGGAATCGCAGCAGCCTCAGCAAGGGGCGACGGGCGGGAAAGGTATGGACCCAGAAGTATTCATAAAGCCGGTAGGGTCGGGACAGGGCGGTTTCCCGCCAGCGTCCCTTGCGGCAAAAGGCGGTGACGTACGCAATGATCTGCGCCTCATCGACCTGCTCCCCTTCCCACTGAGCGTCGCCGCAGCAAATGCAGGTCTCTGGCGCACACAGGCGGATGACCCGGTGCAGGATATAGCTGCCGTCCGCCTTCTGATAGAGGGCGATATCGCCTGGTTGCACGCGGCGCTTGAGCCGCGCAAGGCGCACCATGTCCCACCCGCCGACAAGAAGCGGCCACATACTGTTTCCTGTTACCGGAAGGAGCGCTTCTCCGTGCGCGAGCTGCTCATCGAGCAGTTCGCGCAGCTGCGCCATGGGGATCTGCCGGACCTCCATCCTACAGACCGTCCACCGCGCCGACGGGTCTCAGCTTGTCAAGAAAGGCGGCTGCGTCTGCCTCCGCCTGCTCCCGTTCGACCGAATACACGGCGCACAAGGCGTCTCCAAGGCTTTGGAGCGTCTGTTCCTGTTCCAAAAGGTCCCATAAAAATGCGCCGGTCTCGTTCACGGAGATCATTCCCGGAAACGCTTCGGCAGCCGCCCCCAGGGGGACGATGACCGACATATCTGCGACCCGGCGCAGGATGAAATTCTCATTTCTTCGCATATTCCCTCTCCTGTTCTGCGTGAGCCGCGGCGAAGATCGCGTCGCTGCGGTGAAGGAGCGCTTTGAGCGCATCCTCCGTCAGGCGTTTTTTGGCAACGGCAGCGGCAGGGCCGAGATCGGGCGCGCGCCGCTGTGTGCCGTGACAGTCGGATGCAAGGAAAAATGCTTGCCCCTCCCTCAGCAGCCGAAGGAGTTTCCACCGCTCCATGGGATGCAGCAGGCATCCGGCGCTGAGCTGGATGGGGACGTTCAGGCGATACAATTCCTGTATGTGCTCTTTCTTCTGCCGCCCCAGATACCGCTCCAGATGCGCCAGCACCGGCGTGACGCCGCTCTGCGCCGTCAGCGAGTAAAGCTGGTCGATCATGCTGCCGCTCCAAGGGGTGAAGGGCAGTTCCAGCAGCAAATAACGGCTCGAACCGAGACACAGTGCCTCAAGATCGTCCCAATGGTTCATATTTGGCATCCATGCCACCTCTGCACCCAACACAAGGTCAGGAAAAGGTTCGGCGGTTTTCTCCATCGCTGCGGAAAGATGCTCCCAAGCGGCTTGACGACGCGCGAGAAACTGCTCTATGCTCTCCCTGTCCCGATGAAAATGGGGGGTGAGCGCTACACCCGTAACGCCCTGCGCTGCCTCCATGCGGAGCATTGCAAGACTGGCTGCCGTGTCCGGCGCGCCGTCGTCCATGCGGGGCAGAATATGGGTGTGAAGATCGGTCATGGGATGCTCCGTTCCCCGCTGTCCGGCTTCTCCTGTCCGTATCCGTAACCGTAGCCGCGTCCGTAGCCGTAGCGGTGGCGTCGATAGCCGTATTTCCGATATCCGTAGTATCCGCTCTCCCGCGGCACTTCATTGAGAACAAAGCCGAGGATCTTCGCGTGGGAGCGCTCTAACTGCTCCACCGCGCGCAGGACGCTCCCGCGCTCGGAAAGACCTGCACGCACCACGAACAGCACGCCGCTGCTCTCAGGCACCAGAACGCAGGCGTCCGTCACCAGATTGACGGGAGACGTATCGAGAATGATGTAATCGTAGTTCTCCTGCAAGCTGTCAAGCAGCGTTTTCATGCGGGCAGAACCGAGCAGTTCCGACGGGTTGGGCGGCACGTCGCCGGCAAAAATGACGTCAAGATCCTCAATGCCGGAATCATGGATGGCCTTTCCCAGCAGCTCCGGCTGGATAAGCAGGTTGCTCAGTCCTACCTTTTCCTTCGCGGACAGGAGCCGCGCCAGCTTGGGACGGCGCAGGTCACAGTCGATCAGAAGGACGCGCTGCTTCATCTCCGCATAGGAGATGGCAAGGTTGAGTGCGGTGATGCTCTTTCCTTCGGATTGCATGGCGGAGGTCACAATCAGGACCTTGCACGCCGTCTCGTCCGCCAGGGAAAAAGTCACGTTGGTCCGCAGGGTCTTATAGGACTCGCGGATGAAAAAATCGCTCTTTTCCGAGAGGATGTTTTTCCGCTCCACTTCCATGATCGCGGCAGTATCCGGCGCGTCGTGCCGCCGAGATCTCCGCAGAAGAGAAAAATGCTTTTTTTTCATGTCGCCTTACCTCTCTCCGCCGTGCTCATCGGCTTTTTGTGCGCTGAGACCCGCCTTTTTCCGCTCATTCTCCGCAAAGGAGGGGATCTGCCCCAGCATGGGCAGGTCGAAAAGCTGCGTCAGGTCTTCCTCATTCTTGATGCGAACGTCCATCAGATACAGCAGCGTGACATAGATGACCGCGAGAAGCAGACCCACCGCGCAGCCCAAAAGGGTATTTTTCCGATAGCTTGGGGTGTAGCGGCTCGTGGGAACCTTGGCATGGTCGATGATCTTGGTGGAGCTGCCTTCGACAAATTCCTCGATCTCGCCGGGGGCGACGGTCGCCACCGCGTTGGCGATCTTCGCCGCCATCTCCGGATCTGGATGGGAGATGTATACTGAGAACAGCTCGGTCTCATCCACCTGCGCCGTCGTCATCATGCCGCGGATCTCAGCCGCAGAGTAATCGAGCCTCGCGTTCTTTACCACCTTTTCCAGCACGGTATCGCTGCGGATGATATTGACATAGGTGTTGACGAGCTGCTGGGAGGTCGCGAGGTTGGCCGCACTGATATAATCTACCTGCTGATTCGCCTTCACGTTGTTGACGTAAATGGTGACGTTGGCACGATACAGCGGCGTAATGAAATTGGCGGTGTAGATCAGGGAGATCACCGCGGCGGCAAGCGCGCACAGCAGGATCAGCCGCCACCGCCTGAGGTAAAGCAGCAGCAGCTTCCAAAGGTCGATCTCCAGAATGTCGCTGGATCGGTTGATGTTGGATTCGTTCATGGTTGTATTTCCCTTTCTGTCTGCGTTTGGACAGATCTTGAGCGGGGCTTTCCGCCCCTTTTGGCGAGAGATCGCCTGAATAGTCTAAAGGCGGCACAAAAAGCCGCAGATCAGTCGGTACTCTTTGTGCCGCTTCCGTCCACTGGCAGCGGGCAGCACGGCATTTGCGTACTGCCTCCTGTCAATCGATGGCTTTGGCTTGATCCGGGAACAGTTTCTCCCGGACAAAATAGGCGGCGCTGTCGTCATTCCGGCAAATCAGCCGGAACACGTTCGTCTCCCGCAGGAGACGGTCTGCCGCGGCAAGCAGCCGGTCCATATCCTCCCGATGCAGACGGAAGAGGGTCTGACTCAGCAGCAGAGGTAAAGCCTCCGCCGGAGTGAGCGGCTGTAAAGCGTTTTCCTCCCCCTGAAAGAGGAAGCAGATCGCGCGCAGGGGCGCGCTGCGGTTCTGATGCAGCGCCTCCTTGCCGCACCATGGCGTGCCATAGACCTTCCACACACCGCTTTCGCGGCGCAGGGCGGGCTTGTCGTCATTCAGAATGGACGCTCCAAACAGGCGCGTCCATTTTTCCGTGTGGGTGGATTTCCCCGTGCCCGGCGGCGCGGAAAAGCACACGGCCTGTCCGCCATATTCCACCGCAGAGGCGTGGAGCATCATCCCCTCGTGGGACAGAAGCCCCACGGCAAAGCAGTCGCCTGTGGCGATGTACTCCGCAAGGTCCTCCGTTTCCAGCTCGGGACAGAGCGACAGCGCCTGCGCGCCGCCCACGCGGATGGTGATATCCGCTGCGCCGCCCCGGGCGGAGGTCCGATAGACCTCCGCTTGGGCAGCCGTGCGTCCCTTGGGGGACATTTCAACGATCAGATCAGCGATTCGGTAACGCATCACTTAATTGCGGATCCTTCCGTCCTCACACCAGTAGGTGCGATTGCTTCCCTTGACGCTGGCAACGGTCCCGAAGGGCTTGTAGCCCCAATGCTGCAAGGCAACCTCGTCCTCTTGCGACACCGTAGCGGCCAGCGCCTCCATCGGCGCAAGCAGGATCAGTTCGGCAGCCGGAGCGATATAAGGTTTTTTTACATTATTCACCATGCTCATTTACTCCGTTTGCTATTTGATGCCGAGATCTGTCAGGAATTTGTCGAGGATCTCCCGCTGACCGGTAGTGAGACCCTTGTCCGTCCAGGCTTCCTGGAAGCTCAGCTCTCGCGGATCACTCTGCTGCGTTCTGCCGTTTTTGAAGGTCGCCTGCGCGGTGGCAGAGATCTTCGTCCGATAGGCAGCGGGGTTGCTCTTGTCGAAGGAACGCATCAGGTATGCCTCGAACAGATAGGCGCCGCCTTCGGAAATGACAGTTGAGTTTTCATCTTCTGCGCCATCTTTCAAGGACTTGGGCATCTCACAACTGACGGTCTTGCTTGTCGTGCCATCAATATTACCCTTCAGCGTAAAGCCCAGCTCCGTCAGGTGATTCTTTGCCGCATCGTCGCCCTGGAACTTGCCGATAAAGAACAGCGCGCACTGCGGGGCCTTCAGCTCAAAGCGGTAGCCGGTGACGGAGATGTTGAAATGGTGGAAGGACAGAGTCGATGTACCATTTTCCGTCACCGAAATGGCAACATAGCGATCGTTGGTATCACCCGGCGTCTGGTAGGTCGGGGCGCAGCCTTTCACCGTGCCGACGATCTTGCCGCTTGGGGCGGTAACATAGTCCACCTTCGCAGAGCTGTCCATGCCGTAAAGCTTGTAAGCGCCCGTTACCGAGATATCGCCTGTCACCGTGCGGCCGTTCAGGTCGAGATAGATATCCTTGGTGATGTTGTTGATATCCTCGGTGGTGTTGTGCAGCAGCTTGATGTAGTTCGTCGGAGCGGTGTTGTTGTCCGGCGAGTAGGCTTTGACCGCGGCTTCCAGGGTGGAATAGGTGTCCCCCTGCGTGCCGTTGTTGATGATCGCCGCGACTTGCAGATCATTGGTATTGGTCCATTTGCCGCCGCCGCAGGTCGGGCAGGTGCAGTAGGTAAAGGTTTCGCCGGCTTTGGAACCCGCGGTTGGGGTGTTGCTGCCGTCGGCGGCGTTTTTCAGTTGGGCGGGGGTGATGGGGATGGGGACATATGTAATGTCCGAGTTTGCTTGCGTGCACTGGTAGGTGGTAGTACCGGCGCCGGGTGCGCCCTGTTGGATAAACCTGCCGGTGCCCTCGCTGGAGCAAATGTTCGCGCCGCTCTCCGTGGTGTAGACGCTGCCGATGGCGGTCAGCTTGCCGTTGACATCAATCTTCGCATTTGTGAGCGTGCGAGTTCCCGTTTTCGTCGGCGAATAGAGAACAGGTGCATATCCGGAGTCGTTGCTGTTGTAAGCATATCCCTTCTTCCACTGATCCAAATCATAAACATACAGAGACTTACCAGATGCTACATTCAACGCTGCGCCCTGCGCAATCGTGATCTGCGCCCCCGGCAGCAGTGCCGCATCGCAGTTCACCGCAACGCTTCCCGACAGGACCTCTAACGTCATATTGTTGTTGATGGGCAAGACATAAGCGCTCGAGTTAAAATTATAACCTGCAACACTGAGAGTAAGGCTTTCAAGCGATGCCGACCCTGTCGTCGTATAGGTTATACGGTCTGTTTCGGGATCATACTTTTTTGTGAGTGTCCCTCCGTTGGCAATTTTAAATAGACTTTTGCTGTTGGCATCTCCGATAAAGTCGATTTTTGCACTTGCTGTATTCACAACTTTCGCATGAACAGTTAAATACGTGGATTCCTGCGCTCCCGACTGAATGGTCAAAGCACTCTCAATATTCTGAACATAATATTGAGAAATCGGAAACACCTTCTCCTCGTTGTCGTTCATACTTTTGGTTGCATTACCTCCACGCCAGTCCCTTAACTGGAAATACTCGTAAACTTTCGAGCCGGAAGCGGCGGTAATTGCGCCATCGCCGGTAATGTAACCCCATGCATAGAGGTTCGCACCATTGTTCAGTGTAATGGAACTGCCCTCGGCCATATCGATTTGCCCATAGGGGCCGCTCGGACCCTGCTTTCCCATTTGGTAGGTGTGCTTCCCCCCAACGCTGATCGCGCCGTTGACTTCGATGGACGAACCGGGCGCCATAGTCATCGTCCTAAAGGCGCTCCGCGAACTGTTGTATGTATCAACATAGCCGGGCGTATCCTTATACAGCGTTCCCCCTTCGTCAAATGGGATCAGCAGGGTGACGTTGGACGGGATCATATATTTTCCTGTGATCTTACCGCTGCTGACCAGCGTAATGATGGCAGACTGCTTCTTTTCCGCCTCCGCAACCGCCTTGCCGAGGTTATCAAAAATCTGACCATTGGCTTCAAAAAGCGCCAATTCTTTGCTTGCGAATTTTGCCGTGACGGTGCAGCCGCTGTCAAAGCTCAGCTCTGTTTTCGGAGCAACACTGATGCACTTGCCACTGGTCGTGTCACACCAACCCATGAACTGATAGCCTGCATTCGGGGTCGCCACGACCTGATAGGCGGTCATGGAGCTTTGGGTTTTGGTGTACTCAGGGGGAATGTCTTTTCCGTCCACAGTGTAGCTGCCGTTTTCTGCGGGCTGGAAGGTCACTTTGGCAGTCGCATCAGCTACCAGCTTCACATTGGTCATCGTGATCTTGGTTTCTGCATTGGTGCTGCCGGATTCGATGTATACTCTAACGCTCTCGTTTTCCTCCAGTTCCTTGGAGAACTTGCCGCCCGCGTTGATATTGTTGCTTTTGTCCACATTAATCGTGCCGCCGTTCACCGTAACGTCATAGTCAAAGGACAGCGTCGCCTTTGTATTTTTCTTGTTGGTGATGGTCAGCGTGGAGCTATTGCTGGTAGCTTTGTCGCAGGCGTCTTTCTCGCTCTGCGCGGTGCCGGTGATTGTCGTGCAGAGAGCCGCCCACGTATCCGTCTTGCTACCATCGTAGCTCAAGACGATATCAGTATCGGATAAGCCGGTCACGGATCCCTTTTTTGCCGCCAGCGCCGGCAGCGTCATCGCCGGCAGCATCGTCAGTACTGTGACAAACGTCAGGAGCAGCGACACAAAGCGCCTGCCAATTCGTTTAACCATTCCGTCGTCCTCCAGTTTTTTTCTCTTTCTTTTGTAATTCGCCGTAAATGCTCATGCCGATCCCCAGCGACAGCAGTGCCCAGAGGTGGGAGATGTGCAGGATGCTGTCCGTTCGATTCGAGACGCGGAGCGTCTCGGTCACGAAGCGGAAAATGCCGTAGGTGATCATATAGATGGGGTAGATCATGCCCCGCGCGCTGCCGGAGAGCACCTTGCGCCACAGGCGCGAGAGCAGGATGACATAGAAGAGCAGCTCCATCTCGCGCGTGGGGAAGCGCAGATGCGTCAGCCCCTCGATGGGGATGTGCGCCCCCAGACAGCAGCCTGAAAAAATGCAGTTCAGGCGGGCGCACATCAGCGTGAATACAAGGCAAACGGTGAACACATCGAATACATCCGCCGCGCTGCGCCCGCTGAGCTTTGCGAACGCCCAGTAGACGAGGGGCATGAAGAACACCGCGCCGAACAGGCTCATATTACCCATCGCGCCCATATCAAACGCCTCAAGCACCGCAAAGGCCTTGACACTGAAAAGCCCGATGAAGATATGCCCTACCGCAAGCGCAAGCGCCGCAAGGCGGTGCTCCAACCGCAGCCGCTCGCGGCAGCGCCACAGCCACCAATAGGTGAACGCGGCGCTGACCGTGAGGAGCACGGCAAGGCTGTGGTCAGACAGCCATGTGACCAGACCCATCGTTACTTCTTGGAATTCAAAACTGCCTGCAGCAGGGTAAGCGTATCCTTGTTATTGAATGCATCGTTTTCGGTAATGTCGAATCGGACATCATAATCACTGATGATCTTCATCGCGCCGAGGAAGCCGTCCATATCCGCGGCGGCACCCTTTGTATCGGATTTCATATAGTCGGTGAAGCCTTTATCTTTTGTCATCTGATCGAGCAGTTTCATAACATCATTGATTCCCTTGGGAGGCGTTTGCATTGCGGTCTTGAATTCGGGGTCTTTAACATCGTTAGACTTTGCGTAGCCGACCATCGTACCGTACATCAGGGCAGCCGTGGGCAGCATGCCGTACTTGGTAATAACGCCTTGGACATTATTACCACTTCCGCTGTTTAACGTCTCCAGAACGTCTGCCGCATTCATATCCTTCGCCTTGGAGGCGACATAAAGGACGGTAGCATTGGCGATCTCCGTGTTTGTGAGATCATCGAGGTTCTTTTTTCCTGTCTTTGTCTTCAGAAGCTCCTCGAACTGCGTAAAATCGCTTTCGCTTATATATCCTTTCAGCTTATCCACCGCGGCTTTCCCTTTGACATCTTTGAGAAACTCGGTGTTAAACAAGTTAGAAAGGTTGTTGGCGGTATTTGCCAATTCCTCCTCGTGTCCGCTCAGATTGGACTGCGTGAATTTTTCGAGATTTTCCTGATTTGCCTCACTCAGTTCGACCACCGTGAAAGGCAGGGGGATCGTGTTGTATTTGGTTTTGCCCGCGTACTTATCCGTGCGGTACTTCACGGTGTTTTCCCAGTCCGCGCCGAAGGCGTTTTTCAGCCACTGCTCAACGATCGCCTTATCGCTTTCACTGGCAGTAATAACGGGAGCGGCCGTCTTGCTGACTTTCACGCTGCCCGTCACGCCGGGGTTTGCATACTGACCGATCTCGCCGGCGTAGATGATGTCGCGGAACAGCGTTTCGTCCAGACCCTCGTTGGTGCGCTTAATGTAGCCGCCGTAGCCCACCGTGCCGACGCCGGCTAAAATGCCGATGATCGCGATGACCACAATAAGCTCTACCAGCGTAAAGCCTGCGCTGCCGCGCAGCTTGTTTCCCACTTGCTTTTTCATGTTGTTTCCTCCTCAATATATTTGTTTTCTTTTTGAGAATTATATGAACAGATGATTACTCTGTGATTTCCTCTCATGTCTTCCAGTTCAGCACGCCGTAGCCCATGATGCGCGGATCGTTCTTCGGGTAGCAGTTGACGGCAACCCTGCCGCCGCTGTTGCCCTCGATGGTGTAAAGCTGGTTTCCATCCACGCACAGCACCGCGCCGACGTGGTCGGGGTCGCTGTCCCTGTCCCAGTCAAAAAAGACGTAGTCGCCGGGGATGGGCTTATTCACTTCGTCATTGGGGTTGCGCCACTTACCGCTTTTCTGGAATCCCTCCATGCCCGTATCCACGTTTGCGAATCTGGGCGGATCGCCGTCGATGGAGGTTTTCAGCTGCTCTGCTCCCCACGAGAGGAAGCAGCCGCACCAGGGGGTGTATTGGTTCCAGCCGGGGTTTTTCGCGTAGTCGCCGATGTACCATTCGGAGAAGTAGCCTTTCCCTCCGATGATCTCTCCCCTGCTGTCGTACTGTCCGGCAAGCGTCTGCAAAAACGCGAAGCGCGCGTCCTTTTCCGTATCGGTCAGATCGGCAGCGCCCGGCAGGGTCGGAGGTTTTTTTAGGATATCTTCCGCCTCTGCTTTGCCAACGCTGTCGCCCTCGATCCCGGTGCGGCAGAAGACGGAGGTGCTGTAGCTGTGCGCCGCGGTCGCGAAGGTGAAGGTCACGAGGCTGTCGTCCAGAATGACCTGCGCACCGCGCAGGTTGTCCAGCAGCACCTGATCGCCGCTTCCGCCGCTGCGGAGCTTACCGTTGTTGTAGCGCAGCAGGACCGCTCCGGACTTGCCGTCGGCGGTCTTTCCCAGCAGCCGCCAACCGTCGGAGAACGGCTCCACGCGGGAGATCTTGCCGCTGGCGGAGAGATCCTCCAGCGCGGAGAGCACGATGCGCACGGTCTGCTGCTCGCCCGCCTCTTTCTGCGTCGTTTGATGCACCCGCAGTCCGAGCAGCATCAGCGACGCTGCGGCTGCCAGCACGATGGAGCTGACAGCGACGGTCACCAGCAGCTCGACCATGGTGAAGCCGCTGTTGTTTCGTTTCATTCGCTCGTCCCCCCCTTTTCCGCTGTCAAGTGGGTGATGGTGTAGGTGATGTAGTGGTGCGTGGCCTTGCTGACCCTGGCGGTGTACTTTATTTTTGGTTTTCCGTCGGGCTGCGTGTCTTCCGGCTTCTCAACCGGTTTTACATCGTATTCGAGGTTCATTTTGATCTTTGTCTCGATGCGAACGGCGGCGTTTGCGTAGGTAAGGGCAAACTTGTAGCATTTGACGTCGTTATCAGTGCGATCAGGGGTCAGGGTGCAGCCGCCGGCTAAATCCTTCAAGCGCTTAACGTATGCATCCTTTGCCGCAGCCCTTGCCGTATCTTCCGAGTCGTATTCCTCGGAATCCCGCAAGGAGCTTACGTCCTCCGCCAGCGCCACGAATTTTTCGATCTCGCCCTCCGCCTGATAGAGCTGCTGCGTCTGGCGGATGGAGCGCTCCTGCGCCTGATAATTTTTCAGCGCCGCGGTGCAGACGGACACGGCGACGGCGCACAGCACCAGAACGACGATGAGCACATAGATCAGCGCGTAACCGCCGTTGTCTTTCCAGAGCTTCTTCATGTGCCACCGCCTTCCGGCGGCACCGCGCGGACATACGTATTCACCGTAACGAGCGGCTCCGTGTGATTATCCTTCACCGTGACGAGATAATAGGGGTTTGTGCTGTCCTTTACCGTTTTGACCGTCACGTTGGGGAAATCCCTTTCGCGGTATTTGTTGTTTTCCTCCGTGACGCCGTCCTTCATCAGGGTCTCCACGGCGGTACGGACGTTCAAATGGGCTTCCATTACGGCCTGGCTGTGGGCGTTGATCCGTCCTGCCAGAATCAGGCTGGAACAGATGGGCGCGGAGATCAGGCCGATGATGGCGATCGCCACGACGACCTCCAGCAGCGAAAAGCCCGCTGTTCTCTCTTTCCCGATCTTTTTCATGCCTTGTCTCTCCCAATGGGTCAGTTGAAAATGTCTGTCTTACCGGTCGCGGGCGGCGTTACGCCCGGTTCCTCATAGGTGTTCTGAGCGGACGGCATCAGATACAGCGTCAGGGTCATCTGCCCATCCAGCAGCTTCTTTTCGCTGTCGTAGTTGAAGGTGGCATACCGGATGGAGGTAATGCGCTCATCCGTTGCCAGCGCGTGTACCATGTTCTTGAACTCCTGATAGGAGGCGTGATAGTACACCGTCAGGTTCAAGCCCTCAAGGAGTGCGCCATCGCTCAAGGCCTGCATCGGCGTGATCTCACCGAAAGAAAACTCGATGTCGCCGCCGCTCCCGAAGCGCTGAAGGAAAATATCGTGCAGTTTCTGGGTGTAGCCCAACTCCTTACTGCCGGTCCCCAGCGTTTTTTCCAGATACAGCAGGTAGAGGATCTGATCTTCTTCCTTCATATCCGCGGGGAAGTTCTCATAAAGCGCGGCGCGGCTTTCCTCGATCGCGGCCTCTGCCGGCTCAAGCTGATCCTGCACGTCCTTGTACATCTCGTTTTCGACGATGGTGGTTTGCAGCGCGGTGATCTGAGCATTTAACTGATCCCGCTCCATGACGTAAGCTTCACTGCGGGGGCGGTAGCCCAGAACATACACCAGAACGGCGACCAACAAGAGCAGGACTGACAGGACAGCCTTCCAGTTTCTACCGATCACTTTCACTGGCCCACCTCCACTTTCTCAACCTTGGCGTCGCGGTCCAGACCCTTGCGCGTCTGCTCCGCCTGGATCAAGGACTCGTCATAGGCCAGCACGACCGTCAGGTAATAGCGGTTGTCGGCAGGCTTCTGCGTCTGAGAAGCGCCGGTGTTGAAGATATCCGGGATGCCTGAGCCGCCGGTTTGATTTTTGAGTTGATTCATCAGGATCCACATCAGCAGATCGTTTTCATCCATGCCCGTGTTGCCGGAGGTGCCGGATGTACCGGAGGTCTGCTGATTCTTCCGCAGCAGCGCGTTGACCGCGGCCACAGTGGCGGCATCCCGCTGGAACGCCGCGCCGCTGTTGATCTCCTTTTGGAGCGCCACGAGATCCAGAGCGGTATTGGCCTCTTTGATCTCGCCCATTTCCTTGGCAAGATGGAGCGCAAGCTTGCCGCTCAGCGTCTGATTCTGCCGAATGAGCGCGATCGCTGCGTTGACATTCGTCTTGTTGTCAGTCAGGATATTCAGCAGGTTCGGCAGATATTTGTTCAGCATCACATCGTCGCTCTCATAGAACATGCGGTGCTGATCGGCGTTTTTCCAAATGTCGTCAAAGATCTTGTCGTACAGGATCTGGTCCTTTTCCTCACGGGCGATATCCTCGCGCATCAGCAGGAAAAACTGATACATGGCGGCAGGATCGTTTTGCAGCAGGGACCGGATTGCGTTCTTCTCCTGGGTGGTATTGGAGCGCTTGCGCAGGTCATCCAGCGAGAAGGTCTTTGCCTGCACCGGGCCGTAGACGGCTTGCAGAGCGTCCAGCTGGTTGGAGTTCAGGTATTGCAGGCTGAGACGCAGCTTTGCAATATCGACAGACTCAATGCCAGAAGCAGAGGACGTAGTGCCGCTGCTGGGCGTGGTAGGCGTGACCGTTGTGCTGCCGGAACTGCCCGGCGTGCTGGTCGTGCCGCCGCCGGGGAGCAGCCCCTGGATCCCGGAGAGGATACCGAGGTTATCCGGGGTAATGGTCACGCCGAAACGCTCCATCACATCCGCATAATTTTCCATCTTTGCAATGGTACTGTCATCGGCACCCGCCGCTTTCAGCAGCGGGATCATATTCCGAAGCGTTTTTCCGTCGATGGCAACGCTGCCGCTGGAAGCGTTGGAGAACAGCTCATCGAGGGAATAGCCGCCCTCGGTGGGAGGTTCTTCCGTACTGCTTTCCTCGGTACTATCCGTTGTGCTTTCCGCAGTACCATCCGCTGCGCTTTCCTCCGTGCTCGGCACGGGAGACTCCTTCTCCGCTTCCTCGTACAGCGCAGCGATCATTTTGTCCGGGGAGTAGGCTTCCCGCGGGCCAATGGTCAGGTTGGAAACGGCGTTGAGGGTCATGAAGGGCACGTCGCGCAGCGCCACGAGGAAATAAGCGGCGTCCTCCTTGCTCTGGAAGGCGACCTGCGCCGCAAGACACAACTCGGTCGTGCTCAGAGCGGTCACCGTTGACTTCTTGGGGAGCTTTGCCTCCAGCTCGTCCAGCACCAGTTCAAGGTTGTCGTTATATGTCCGAACGGAGTCGAATACGGTGTCCCAGTCGGCGCTGTAAGCGTCGTACATACTCGAATAGTTGTGGTAGTTCTCCGCGCAGCCCGCATTCTGCTGGGCAAGCGCCGTCAGGCGGTCCTGCTGTGCGCGCAGACCGTCCAGCTCCGTGCTCCACGACAGCTTGGAGGTCAGCAGCAGCAGTACGGACGCCGTCAGCGCCGCGCCGCCAAGGAACACAAGACCGTACTGCCACGCGCGGTTGATGGGTGCGCGCGCGCCGGTGATGTGGTTCAGCTCCGGGTCGCCGAAGTCAAGGGCGGTGAGCGCCGCGCCCTGACAGAGCAGCCACTGCGCGCCGTAGTCGGTCTCCGCCATTTCGACGGGGACATTCAGCAGCGACGCGAGCGCCGGGGCAAGCCCCGCCTCCTTCCCCTGACCGCCGGAAAGCACGGCGCTCGTCAGGCGGGCGCGGCCGGGCATGGCGGAGAAGTAGTCGAGCACGATGCCCGCCTCATTGAGGTCGTCCTGCTGGGAATAGCCCCGCTGCAGCAGGCGCTGCAGCTTGACCTGCCCGTTGTGGACGAAGGTCAGCAGCAACAGCTCGCTCTCGGCGTTGATATAGAGGCAGACGCCGTCGTCCGTATCCGCGGAGGACTTCGCGTGCTTTGGCTGGGCAAAGTCCGCGTCCACGGCGGTGGCGTGGCTGTGACCGCAGAAATCGACGGCGGCAACGCTCAGCCCCATGCTGTTGGCAAGGGCATAGTAGCGGTGGAGCATCGCGCGCGGCACCGCCCAGAGCTGCACGCGCAGAAGACGCGCGTCCTCGCGCGCCTCAACGCCCACGCTCTCCCACGAAAGCTGATACTCGCCCGGGTCGATGGGGAAATACTCGTCCATGTTCGCCAGCAGCATCTGACCGAGGCGCTGCTGCTTTTTCACCGCGGGGACGGTGACGCTCTCGCTGATGACCTGCGTGGAGCAGAGCGAAAAGACCACCTTACGGCAGCGGCGGAACAGCCCCTGCCGCAGAACCGGCTCCATCGCGTCCCGCAGGGCGTCCAGCCCCACGAGCTGACCGTCCTCGACCGCGTTCGGCGGCGTGGGCAGGATGACCCGCTCGGAAATGACGTCGCTGCCCAGCGTCATCTGGGCGATGCGGATCTCTCGCTCGGTGATCTGCACCACCAGCGCCCTGCCGCTCAGCCTTTGCTTGCTCATAAGTGCTCCCTCCCGGACTGTGGGAATGGCACAGCCGTCCCGAAAAACGGTTCTGCCCCTCCCACAGGCTCTTGTTTTTCTCTCGCGGGCAGGTCCGCGCCTGCCCTGTTTCTCTCCCGTGTTACAGCCCAAAAAGGCCGAGGTACGCCGCGATGAGCCGGTCGCCCCATAGCGCCGCGACCCAGATCCCGGCGGCAAGATACGGCCCGAACGCCAGCTTGCGGGGCGCGCCGCGTTTCATGCGAATCGAGTGGATGATCGCACCGGAAACGCTGCCGAGGATCATCGCAAGAAGGATGCGCTGCCAGCCCAGCAGCAGTCCCGCCCCTGCCATCAGCTTGACGTCCCCCATGCCAAGGCCATTGCCCTTCGTCACGAACCACAGCAGGAGGAAAAGAAGGCTCACCGAGAACATGCCGATGAGATACGTTTTCCAGTGCGCGGTATCGCCTGCAAGCTGCGCCGCGCCCAGCAGGAAGATCGCAAGGTTCACCCCGTTGGGGATCTCGAAGGTGCGCCAGTCGATGAGCGCCACGACCGTCAGCAGGGAGAACAGCAGCGAATACAGCACCGCGCGCAGCGGCTCGGCCTGATACAGCCACGCCGCCAGCAGCCACGCGCCGCCGTTCAGCGCCTCCACCACGGGGTACTGGGCGGAGATCTTCTCCCCGCAGGCGCGGCACCTGCCCCCCTGCGCCAGCCAGCTTGCCACGGGAATCAGCTCGTACCACCGCAGACGATGGCCGCAGGCCATGCAGTGCGACGGCGTTTTCACGAACTCCTCTCCACGGGGCAGGCGGAAGATCAGCACGTTGCAGAAGCTGCCGACGCACAGACCCAGCGCCGTCCAGAGCAGCAGCAAAAGACAGGTCATGGGAAATCTCTCCTTTTCGCTCAGGGGTCTCCCCCGCCCGTCCGGGTGATAGGGATACCGGACAGGCAGGGCGTTGTTTCAAATCGCCTGGGGATGATGTAGGGGTGGATTACTTGCCCGTGGTCTTCGGGGTCAGCTCCCAGCCGGCAGGATGCGTCACCGCGGACTCGCCACTGCCGGTAGTTTCCGCCGCCGCACGCCACGTTGCAGATGCAGTGTCGCTCTTGAACTTGAAACCCTTCAGATCGTAATAAGGTCTAATATCGTTAGCCGTAATAGAAAGTCCAGAGGGCTCAAGCGCAACGGTAGCATCGCCAGAATCGCTAGCCGCAGGGGTAACAGTAATCTTCGTGATGTCCTTATACTCATCGCTGGTCTTAAGCTGCGCATCGGTAGAAGCGAAGACAACAGCGGTCTTGATGGCGTCGAGCTGGGTGTAGTCGGCAGCCTGATTGGCCTTCTTGATGTAGCCGGAGTAGGCGGGGACGGCGATGCCGGCGAGGATGCCCAGGATCGCGATGACGACGATCAGCTCAACGAGAGTAAAACCGGACTTGGAACCAAACTTTTTCATATGAGTTTTCTTCCTTTCTTTGTTTTGCGTCGGATTTTATATCATCGCCATGCGGCACGGGCCCCTATCTCCCACACCAGGGGACATGGCTTGGATATACGGATCTACAGGTATTTGTCGAAGGCCTTGGTCATGTTGATCATCGGCAGGTAGATGGCCAGCACGATGATGACCACAAAGACCGCCATGAAGATGATGATGGCGGGCTCCATCAGGTTCAGGAGCTTTTTGGTGGCCTCATCTACTTCTTCATCATAGTAGTCGGCCACTTTGCCCATCATGCTTTGCAGGTCGCCGGTCTCCTCCCCCACGCCGACAAGATTCGACACCATGGGCGGAAAAATACCCGTCCGCACGAGGCTCTCCCGCAGGGGGGTACCCTCGGCGACCAGGGCGCGCGCGTCGCGGATGGCCTCCAGATAGTAGATGTTGCCCATGTTGCTGGCGGCGAGGTCCATGCTGTCCGTCAGCGTCAGGCCGGAGCCGATCAGCACCTCCATCGTGCGGCAGAAGGTCGCGCAGGCGGTCTTGACTGTCAGGTTGCCCACCACGGGGGTCTTGCGGGCGAGCCAGCCGAAAAAGTGCTTGCCCTTGTCGGTCCTGTGAAACAGGACGCCGCCCACGATCAGCGCTGCCAGCACCAGCAGCGGCACCCACCACCAGGACTTGAACCATTCGCAGACCGCCATCACGCCGAGCGTAATCTTTGGCAGCTCCGCGTCCATATCCTCAAAGGTTTTGAGGAAGTTGGGGATGATCTTCGTCATCATCACGATCAGCACGATGATCATGACCACGATCAGTACGCAGGGGTAGATCATGGCGCTGGTCACCTTGCCCTTGGTGCGCTTGCTGCGTTCGAAATATAGCTCCATCTGGCGGAAGGATTCCTCCAGATTGCCGGAGGCCTCGCCCGCTGACACCATATTCACCAGAATGGCGGGGAAGATCTTGGGATGGCGGCGCATGGAAGTAGCAAGCGATTCGCCCTTTTCCACGTCCGCCTGCATTTCGCGGATGGCGGCGCGGAGCTTTTTATTGCTGGTCTGCTGCCCCAGCATGGCGAGCACGGAGGCAACGGAAACACCCGCGCGCAGGATGGAGACGAACTGACGGCAGAACACCGCCATGTCCTTCGCCTTGGGGTTGCCGAGGAACGGGATCTCGATATCGCGGTTGAGGGTGGTCTGCTCCTTAATGTCTAAAATCGTATAACCGGCGCCGCGAAGGGAGCTTTTCGCGGTCTCGATGGACGACGCATCCAGAGAAGAGCGGACGCGCTTTCCGTTTCGGTTGATCGCCGTATAGTTGAATCCGGGCATGGAGCCGCCCTCCTTTCTCAGGTCTGCCGCCCTGTCTTGAATTTATCAGGCTCGTTGGCGGCGGCGAGGGCAGTCTCCAGCGAAATCACGTGACGGTTGACCAGATCCTCCAGCGCGTCGTCCAAAAGCTGCATCCCGTACCGCTTGCCGGTCTGGATGGCGCTGACGATCTGGAAGGTCTTGCTTTGCAGGATCATGCTGCGAATGGCGGGGGTGACGATCATGATCTCGAATACCGCCGTGCGGCCGCCGCCGATCTTCGGCAAAAGGGTCTGGCCCACGGCACACTCCAGCACGTCCGCCAACTGGATGCGGATCTGGTTCTGCTGCTCGGCGGGGAAAGAGTCGATGATACGGTCGATGGTGTTGGCGGCGCCCTTGGTGTGCAGCGTGCCGAACACCAGATGGCCCGTTTCGGCGGCTGTGATGGCGGTGGAGATGGTCTCCAGATCGCGCATCTCGCCGACTAAGATCACGTCGGGGTCCTGCCGCAGCGCAGCGCGAAGTCCCGCGGCAAAGCTGCTGGTATCAGCGCCCACCTCGCGCTGGTTGATGATACAGCGGTCGCTCGTGTGCAGGTATTCGATGGGTTCCTCCAGCGTGATGATGTGGCGGCGCTGGGTGTGGTTGATGTGGTCGAGCAGCGCCGCCAGAGTGGAGCTTTTGCCCGAGCCGGTGGGGCCAGTGACGAGCACCAGTCCGCGGGGTTTATCCGCCTGCGCCACCACCACGGGCGGAAGGCCCAATTCCTCGGCGGTGGCAATGCGCAGCGGCAGCAGGCGAAGCGCCAGCGACGTCATGCCCCGCTGACGGAACACGTTGCAGCGCATACGCACCAAATCGTGATAGGTCACGGCGAAGTCCGCCTCGCCCTTTGCGTGAAATTCTTCCAAGAGTCCCGGCGTGATGAGCTCGCGCACATAGGCGTCGGTGTCCTCCTCGGTGAGGGGGGTCTCCCCCACGTCGGTCAGTTCGCCGTCCAGTCGAAAAACGGGCGGCTCGCCCACAGTCAGGTGAATGTCGGAGGCGTTGCGCTCCAGCGCGTCATGAATGAGTGTTTCCAGGTCGATCATGCGCCGTCCTCCAAAGGATGAGTTTCTTCCGCCACATTTTCAACGCTGATGCGCTGCATCTCGCTGATGGAGGTCGTTCCCTCCAGCACAAGGCGGCGGGCGCTTTCGCGGAGGGTGTGCATCCCCTCGGCGATGGCAGTCTCCCGCAGCGTGCCCGTGTCGCAGCGGTGGGAGATCATCGTGCGCATACGGGGCGTGATCTCCATGATCTCGTAAATGCCGATCCGGTCGAAATATCCGGTACCGGCGCAGCGCTGGCAGCCCACCGGCTCGTAAACCCCGGCGCTGTCCTTCTCCTCCGGCGTCAGTCCCAGATATTCCAACTCATGCTCTAAAAGAACGTGCCGCCGCTTGCAGTTGGGGCAAAGACGGCGCACAAGGCGCTGGGCGATGATGCCGGTCAGCGCGTCGGCGATGAGGTAGCTTTCCACGCCCATGTCCAGCAGGCGCGTGACGCTGCTGGCGGTGTCGTTGGTATGCAGCGTACTCACCACGAGGTGACCCGTGATGGACGCCTGCACCGCGATGGACGCTGTTTCCCGGTCGCGGATCTCGCCGATCATGATAATGTCAGGGTCCTGGCGCAAAATGGAACGCAGGGCGTTGCCAAAGGTCAGGTTCGCCTTGGGATTCACCTGCACCTGATTCACGCCGTCCACGTTCGCCTCCACGGGGTCCTCCACCGTGACGATGTTCACCATGTCGCTGTTAAGCTCGTTCAATGCGGTGTAAAGCGTAGTGGATTTACCGGAGCCGGTAGGTCCGGTGACCAGCACGATCCCGTTGGGATGGCGCAGGATCTCGTCGAATTTTTCCAGTTCCGACCCCGTCAGGCCAAGGGCGCGCTTGCTGCGGCGCAGCGCCTTTTTCTGCGTCAGTCGCATCACGCACTTTTCGCCATAGACCGTGGGGAGCGTGGAAACACGCACATCGTATTCCCGGCGGTCCACCAGGATGGAAAAGCGGCCGTCCTGCGGTCTGCGCTTTTCGGAAATGTCCAGATTGCTGAGGATCTTAATGCGCGCGATGATGGCGGGCAGCAGCTGCAGGTCGTAAGTGGCGGTGGTGTACAGCACGCCGTCCACTCGGCAGCGGACCCGGACCTTGTCCGGTCCGGACTCCACGTGGATATCGGAAGCGCGTTGGCGCACCGCCTGCTCCACAAGGGAGTTCACCAGCACCACCACGGGGGAGGCGTTGACATCCTCCTGAAAGACCTGATCTTCCAGAGAGGCGCTCTCCCGCTCGTTGGTCTGGGTGTAAAGCTCGGCAGCCTCCTGCATCTCCTCGCTGCCGTAGCAGCGGTCGATGGTCACGAGAATGTCGGATGTTGTCGCTAAAAATGGCTTAATGCGACACTTGCTGGCAATGGCGACCATGTCGCGCCCCTTCATGTTCATGGGCTCGTTCATGGCGACATACAGCGTGCCGCTGTCCTCCGGATCAAACTGGAAGGGCATCATTGTATATGTACGCAGGATATCCGGGCGAACTGCCTGTCGGACATCCATGGGGATGGTCATTTCGTAAAGGTGCACCACGGGGGTACGGGTCAGCGAGGACAGGGCTTCGATGACCTGTTCCTCGGGCAGGATGGCGCGCTCCAAGATCAGCTCGCGGATGGACTTGTTCGTTTCCTCCTGAGCATGACGCAGCTCGTCCGCCTGTTCCGCGGTCAAAAGCTGCTGTTCCAGCAGGTATCGCAGGAGCTTTTCGTTCATGCGCGCCCTCCTTTCTCTTGTTTTTCGGGGCAGAAATTATTTTTGAATCAGTGCTTTTCAAAACTGTGAGACGACAGACCCGCCAGGCTCTCAAACGCGAATGAGCCGCTGACGCGCCTAACGTCTCTTTTTTTATGCTCCCCCTCCCCCGGCGGGGCGGCAAGGGCCCCCCGGGGAAAATGTGGGCCAAAAAATAGGATTTGTGAAGAGGGAAAAAAAAATTAGGGTGAATATGACGGTTTGGCAGGCGCAGCGGGGGTGGGTCTTT
>ENA-UOJH01000429-UOJH01000429.1-human-gut-metagenome-genome-assembly--contig:-C148-NODE-429-length-40557-cov-6.021629_pt1 | contig 40557 bp, 44 predicted proteins | sample MGYA00242345_ERZ723892 | MGnify/ENA metagenome assembly ERZ723892 | reverse complement strand
TTTACTGATAAGAGCAATACGATAATACATATTTTCTCTAGAGTTATAATATTTAATAGTAAATTTTAACTTACCAAAGTTAGTATCAAATACTGTATCTGAATATCCACCGATGATATTGATTTTTACTTTAGATACATTATTAGCATTTATACTGTTCTTTAATCTAGATACAGCGCTATTTCCATTATCAATATCATCAGAATCAGAAATACAAGTATCGGCCAAACAAACTAACCGTTCACCTAATTTCTTAGCATCTTTAGGATTGAGAAAAGCAGATACATCAAATTCTGATTTATCTTCAAATCCCATTTCTAAATATACCCTTTTATCTATAGGATCCTGATCAATTGTAAACCTATAATACTTACAATTGATATCTTTAGCAATTGGACAGTAAAACTTTAAATTCACTGGTTTAGTTGTGGTAGGTATAGCATTTACAAAATACTCCATTTTAGACATTATTAATCCTCCTCACTTAATAATTATATTTAATAATTTAATAACTTTTTTAGACTTAGAAATCTTATCTAAAAAATGTAAACACTCTTTCAATTGTTTTACATGAATAATTTTACCTTCTCTAACTTTACCATTACCAATTGGAAGAGTAAGATCTATTTCAATCTCTCTAATTTTTTGTTTCAACACATTCCTTACAATATCAATTTTCTCTTGCACAGTCATATTTATTATCCTCCTAACATATGTGTTACTATAAAGTGAAAACGGTATTACTTTTACATACCAGTAATAATAAGGAGGAACTAATATATGTCTGACAATCAAATCGTAGAATATAGAACAGATGAATTTCACAATGCTAATGTAATGGTCATTAATGATATTCCTGTCTATGATACTGAAGATTATGATCTTTTCAACGAAAAAGATTTTAAAAAATATATAGATGATATTGAGCGTATGGTAAGATCATCTAAAGAGTATAGAGATTATATTCAATACTTAAGAATGTATATGGATATGAATGCATCAGCATTTCTAAAGAATGTAACAAATATTGATACTACCAAAATTAAAATAGAGATACATCATACACCATTCACTTTATTTGATATCACACTTACAGTATTTAACAAAAGATCTAGATTATCACAATCATTAGATATTGAAATGGTAGCAAAAGAAGTAGCATACTTACATTACTTCCTTTATGTAGGATTAATCCCACTATCTAAAACAGAGCACAAGCTTGTACACAATCAAGCATTATTCATACCATTGAATCTTGTATTAGGAAAATTTGAAGATTTCATTGAAATGTATAATAAAGATATTCCTGAAGATGCAATGGCTAGATATAATACATACGTAGATATGACAAAACACTATAACTCAACAATGAATACGGAGATATTACAAATTAACCCTACATATCTTAAGTTACCTGGAACAGATGCAAATACCCTCGGATCATACAGTCCTGCCCAATTACAGCATATTCTGACTTCTACTCAGCAAAGATTAAAACAAATTACACAAAAACAATCTCATGCACAAATAGAAGATCAGCAATATGATAATAATCAAAAACCTATGACCAAACCATTCACGATAGATCTTTCTGCAGTTTCATAAAAACATATGATTAATTGATAGAGATTACGTTTAGGAGGTATACAGATAATGAAAGATACAGTAAAAGCTATTATCGAATCTTCAGTATTACCTGAAGTAGATTTCTTATCTAAGAATACAGCATCACTGCATATTCTTGATTCTGCAACAGCAGCCGATCGTAGACAGTTACAGTTTATTCCTACAAAGGTTACTGTAATGAAGAGACCTATGACAGAAGGATATTTGGTAGAATATTCTAATAACCTGGAAAGACTTATGCTTGACCAGGAAGTTGGTATTGTTGAAGCAATGCAGATGGTTTGTGACACTAATGATATCCCTATGGATGAATGTGCAGTAGTGTTCGACGAATCATGTGTAAACAAGATTGATATCGGAGCAGTTATTAAACTTGATCCTGAATTTGATATGATTAGAGTATAAGAAAATGAGTAGAGGGCAAAACCTCTACTCAAATCTTTATTCAATCATATATTATAATAATGAAAGGAGGTTAAATAAGATGAATGTATCTTATGCAAATCTTATTAATGATCATACATTAAATATTTTTACAGATGCATCTATCTTACAGAAAGATTATAATGATATCGGAATGTCTGTAAGTTCACCAGGTGCACAAATTTATTTAGGTGATCAATTAAAAGATACAATTATCCAAGTACTTCCAGACTGTACGAACAATGAAGGGGAAATAACAGCAATACAGTTAGGATTATACTTGGCAGTAAAGTGGAGAGCTATGCTTCCACAAGTAGACAATATAAACCTATTCTCAGACTCTAAGATATCATTACTCGGATTACGAGACTGGAGTTTTAGTTGGGTTAAACAAGAAAAAGAAGGAATTATTTACGGGAGTGGAGGACCTGTAAAAAATCAATTACATTTTATAGATGCAATCCAATACATCATTGCAAATGATCTTAGGATTAATCTATATCATGTTAGAGGTCATATGAAAGCTATAAATTTTACGAATGTAGTAAAATTTAGAAACACTTTCAGGAAAGAAAATCATTTGAGTTATATCCCTGATGATCATATAGTAAATTTCTTGATCAAAGGTAATAATTCAATTGACGATGCGACTAGAAAACAATTGAGCTTTGCAAAAATTTATTTACCTGAAGGAGTGGTAGCAAGGCAAGACAGTTACACACCACTATTCAATTGGCATGGATTAATTGTGTCATTGGATATGAATAAGTATGCTTATTTAATTGGAGGTTTTAAAGATTAATGAAAGTGAGAATTTCAAATACAGATAAATTTCAACCAGTATTTTATTCTGAACCAGAAGTAAAGAATACTGAGGTAAGAAGTACCGTAGACGTAGCTTATAGTGTACTTACTCTTAAAACAAACTTGATCAGGATTATTGTCAATGAATCTAGAATAATGGATGGAGATGATAATACTGAAATCTTAGGTGCTCTGGATGCTATTCCAGAATCATTATATTATCATATGATTATATATAATGATTCAGTTAGAACAGCAGTCCCTACGAATATTTATTATCGATTAAGAATGTATTATTCTAAATATGATTTAGTTTCACTTGACAGTCTCATAGAAAAGACATCTGAACAGTGTGACCTTATTAGGGGTAATGTATAAAATTAATAATTAATATAAGTAGCACAGATAAGTAAAACTACACAATCGGAGGTATAAGCTCAATGAAAAATAAACTTATGGTAAAAAAGAAAGAAGAACCGAAAAAGTTAACAAGACCTTTTGAAAGATTAACTGACATGTCTGTAGCAGTAGCTCGAAAAATTCAAGATAACTATGAGACAATGGATAAAGAACGACCATTCGCAGAGGTACTTTCAGAATCATCAGCTGGATTTGGAGCTGTATCTGTAGGTATAAAGAATATGCTTGATTCTTACGAGCCAAACGAACTGCCGTTTGGAATTACTAATTATTGGCAAGCCATTGCAGATACTATGCTGTATACAAATGACAGGGTTAAAGAATCGGTCGTAAGAATGAAATCAACCGAATATGCACTTGGTGTATATGAATTAGTAGTAAATGCTATTGCGCAGGAGTTAGGAGAAAAACTTTTTGAAGATTTACAAAACAATCATTATTGCATTCTTGAAAATCTTCAATATAGGATCTACAACGCGATAGCATTTAGATATCCAGTATTTTGTTGTGAACATGAGATATTTAATGCGGTAGATGAATACCATGATGTCATGGAAACCGATGATGACATTGTAAATGAAGAGATCGGACAGAATATGTTATTACCAGCAACAATTGGGTCTCACCGTATAGCTGCAGAACTCGCAAACGCAATTTTCGAAGGGTTGTATTCAATAAGTTGCTTGATGATCATGAAATGCCCAGATTTCTTAGATGAAATCACACCATATATTTCAGATATTCTAAACAAATCTATCCTAATTTCATACGGCCATATGCTGGATATTGGTTCAACAACAATGTTTCATCAAGCTGTGCCATCTACTACTAAGCAGAAGCAGTTGCGGCGTTAGTTTGATTTATAATATATCTTGTAGTAATATATTATAAATAGGAGTAAAATAAAAGAGGAGGACTTTAGAATGGAATATCATTTTCCTTCACAATTTGACGAGAACGGTTTTAATATTCAAAGTCCTGTTGTACAAAGTATGTTTAATGGTGGTGTAGGTTATACTGCACCACCTACTAATACTTTTAAGTATAATGGGGAATCACCGACTCAAACATATTACAACAACCAATATGCAAATCCTCAGTATGGTAATCAGCAGAATATGGATTACTATACAAACTTAGGAGCATATGCCAATCAGCAAATGGCATTGCAACAGCAAGCTGTAAATGCAAATAATGGATACTATTATAATCAGAATCCATATTACATGAACCAGCCAGCTGTAAATGATCCATACAACGATCAGAGGCTTGATGCTTACAGAGATGCATATAATACTGGAGCAATTAGTTTAACAGATTATTGCTACTATGCAAATGCAGGTATCAAACCATCATTTACTGGATTGAACGGACAAACACAATCTATATATAATACAGCTCAAGATAGCTGGTATGGAGCTGCAAGTTTTTCTATGCAAGCTCAGATGGAACAGCAGAAAAGAATGCAGGAAGAATACGAAGAACAAATTATGGCATGGAATCTTTGTGCTAAAGTTTGTAATGTTGGATTAGGAAAAACGGAGGAAGAAGCTCCAGATATTAGGAAACAAATTGAAATTCAGCAGAAATGGCAGAAATATTATGTTGATAGAGCTAGAGAAGATTATGAACAGGATTGCTTCTCAGCTTATATGAAATCATTACCGAACTCAATGCAACCTGGATACGTTTCACCATTGAAAGCTCATATCATCAATAATTGGAACAGATATTGGCATATAAGAAATGACAAATATCCAGAGAACTATGGACTTGAAGAATTCTTCAACAAAGGAATTATGGAAAGTATGATCATTGATGATCTTGATATAGAAGCACAGGCGAAAGCTAGACATCTTGATAGACTTTATGATAGACAAGAATTCAGAAATACAATGCATCAATTGCATCCTAACTATGATCCGACCACTGGAATATCTATAGGAGGAGCTGGTCGTTTAGGAATTGATGATATTGAAATTACAGTACCACAACACCTACGAGATAATGATTATGCTAAACGCAGGGAGAAATTTATGAATAGTATCCTTGCTAATAACACAATCAATTGTCAGATGGCGAGGTGATGAGATGAGTAGAGATGATGATTTGAAGGTGTTATATTCAACACCACCAAAAGAACCTAAAATAAATGCATTTGATTCTATAATGCAACCATGCCCATTACTGATGCTTTTACCATATCCAGAAATAGTGCAGTTAAATAAAATTGCTAAAGATAAACGTTTAGCTGCAAAGCCTAAAGAAAAGTTGAATATGATAAAAGAAATAATGGGTAGATATGGATTTAAGAAGTTAGCTTCAGGTACTAATAGAATCGTGTTTAAGTATCTGGAGAATCAGGATATTGTAGTTAAAGTGGCTTATGATTCTGTAGGATTAACAGACAATCTTCATGAGATGTATAACCAGCAGTTTCTTAAACCATTTTGTACTAAAGTATTTGAAGTATCTCCATGTGGTACAGTTGGAATGTTTGAACGAGTTCATTTGATCTCTAGTAGAGCAGAGTTTGCTAGTATTGCAGAAGAGGTATTTGATATTATTGTAAATCATCTAGTTGGTAGATATATACTGGATGATTTCGGATCAAAGTTCTTTATGAATTGGGGTGTGCGAGAAGGAATGCACCCGGTAATATTAGATTTTCCATATTGTTATGAATTAGATGGAGCTAGAATATTTTGTAATAGACCTAATCCAGCCACTGGAACAATCTGTGGTGGTGAGATCGATTATGACGACGGATTCAACCATTTAATTTGTAAGAAATGTGGTAAATCGTATTTAGCTTCAGAATTAAGACTTGCAGTTGAAAAGAAATCTAAAGATATCATTATTGATAAGGAGGAGACCGAAATGATTGTAACTATTAAACGCGGAGATAATATTATCTCTAAACATGATTCTACAAAAAGCAGTTCAACTTATCGTAAAGTAAGAAATGGACGGCCTGTAGAAACTCCATTTGAATATCGTGAAAGAAAACGTCATGAAATGAGAGTTCGCATTAACAGGACATCTGAGAATGTTTCTGGAGAAAGAGTCGATGAACCTATTGAAGCAGCATCACAGGATTATGACAATTCCCAGTTTAACCAGGGTTGGGTATCTGAGAACGTACCGTCTGTTGACGATATGTATTCTGATATAAAAGTCAAGATAAATAATCCAAGAAAGAAGAAAGTGGAAGTAAGTAATACTTACGGAGAATTCTTGAAAAATTATCAAGCTCCAAGCGATGAGTGCATTAAGTATGGAAAAGCAGTACCAGCTCCAGAAAAGCCGCAGGCTGATAATCCAGTGGCTTTCGGACAGATAAATCCAGCCATGATGGATTCTGTAGAAAGAGATGTTCAGTTAGAATCTCATTCTGATCAGGAACCTATAGATACCGTTGCTAAAGAGATTCATGAGAAGAATGAAGAGGTGGAAGAAAATTCAACTACCTCAACAGAAACTGTCTCTGGACATGATGATCAGCAGGATTATTGTAGTAATGAACCTACGGAAGAACAACCTTCTAAAGAAGAAATGTATCCAAATGCAACTCAAGTTGTGAAGATTGTATACGATACAAATAATGAGGAGAAGCCACAGATAACTGAGGATGAAATCTTATCAGAATTTTAAGGAGGTAATATTATGAATGGACGATTGTTTAGTGGTGAACTTGGATTCACCACTAATATCCAATTAGTGAAATCAGTTTCATTAGATCCTAATGTAAAGATTATCTACGTAGGAGATACACTTGGAGCTGAAAATCTTATTAGTTATTATCAGATGATTCCTGGGACGTTATTAGTTCCAGAGTTTAGTGTAATGGAAGCTGATGTGAATGGTGATATGCAGGAGTTTGTAGCAAAATATTATGCTCAACTTTCCAACGAACCAGCATTCTCATATCTAATTACACTGCTTACAGCAATGCATCGTGGTAAGAACGTTCTTATCTATATACCGCCAGAGGCTGGTGGATTAAAGTATCCTACGGTACTGGCTCAATTTATTGATGAGAGATTTGGAATTCAATCAGCATGGGATAATATTCCATTTGCGTTTAAACCGGAATATACGGTATATGATGCGGATATGATGTACAGTATCAATCTTCTGGGACCTTATGAGTATATTAATATTGTGCCAGAACCAACAGTACCAGCATTAAAGAAGTTATCATACGATCTGATGTGTGCTGTTGACTTTAATGATCCAAAGCAGATTAAGAATTTTATAATATTCTTATTGCAGAATAAAGAAGCTTCTGCTCATGTGAATCCTAAGATGCCGATTACACGTCCATTTGGAAGGGGTATGAAATGCTAATAGTAACAGAACCTAAAGTTGTATGCGATATTATAAACGGCGGATCATCTAAATTCACCGAAGAGAATATCATATTCAATCTAAATGCAAATAATAAGATGGGAATGCCTATAAATATCTTCCCACCACAGCAACTACTTCCGATGATTAATACAGATACATTTGATTCCGAGTATGTATCTTATATCATGACAAACGATCAGGTATTTGTACAATTCTTCTTGATACCACTTATGCTGTATCAAGGACATAATGCAGTGCTGGTAACTTATAGAGAACCGACAGTGTTTGATCCTATTATGGAAGTGATTGTGAAATTGATCCAGCAGAGATATGGTTATAACTATAATCTTGTAAGTAGTTATGATGATTATATTTCTGCCACTGAATCTGGTTTCACGCCAATTGGAATTCAGCAGTTTGATGAAGATTTTAAAAGATATACTCATATAACTGCAATGATGAATCCAGAAGTTTTTACTAAAGAACGAATTCACGATGAGCATCTATAAGAGGATGCTCATCTGTTTAGGAGGTAAATTATTATGAGCAGTAGTTTATGGCAAAAGCAGACATACACTATAGAGGCTCCATATATTATAGCTCATAATATTTATGAGTATGATATTAGGAAAGCTAATATAAATATATTATTTTCATTAGGCTTAATAGATAAAGATTATTATGATAAACTCGATCATATGAGCAGAATGGAAAGACAAGTCGAGATAGGGTTTTTGATAAAAGAAGATCCAGTGTTATATGATAAGCTTAGTGCCGGAATTAAAGAGTATAAAAGAAAACTATTCGAATCTAATGGCGTAGAAGATACTGATATAGTATCGATCAAGAATGATGCAGTATTTATTAAAGATAAAATGCTTGATACTACAGAGTTTGGAAATGTAAAATTTATATTGAAAAACTCTTATACTAGTTTTATTAAACTTGGAAGAACGTTAACCACTGAAGTATACTTTGCTTCAGATATGGTTAATGGCACAGCAAGTATCGATGTAAAAGGTATCAAAGATGAAGTTCTAGAATATCACCATAAGTATATGGCTAGTATTATAGCAGATGTGATACTAAGTTTAGAATGTGGAGACATTCAAGATGCTTTGACATATATAACTGAAATATATAATTCATACATTGAACGCAAATTGGATATAGGGTATTATAGAACATTTAACAGTGATTCCGTATTCCCTATAGTGGCGAATGGAAAGATCTATCAAATGCCATATTGTGATCCTCAATATGTTAATGCATTGGATATATCATATAATTTGAATTATGTAATTCGTAAGCTGTACGATTATGCAATTCAAATGTACTTTTCATCAAACAGATAAATATTCAGCATCATAGATCAATCATGGTACTGAAAAGATTCATATATAATAAGTTATCAGATGGCGAAAAAGATTCATGTGGATAAACTGATCGAAAAGTCTAAGAGATTCATTTTCGTTAAATAATCACAATGCACAAAAGATTCAGGTAAGTTAAATATTCAGTGTTGACAAAAGATGAGAGAGTGAGGGTAAAACCTCACTCTCTTTATTTTTTTGAATCTTTATAATTTCCATTAACTTCGATTGTATAATTTAATACAACCATTTGTATCTTCTGTACAATCAAGTCTTCCAGATGCTGCTTTTTGTAGATAATACATAATTTATTTATCAAATCATCTGAAAGAGAAGAATATACATTTACAAATATTTCACGTATCATATTCGTTTGGATGGCTTCTGTAATATATAGATTTTGTTTATGAGCCAACTTCATGATCTGATAACGATCAAACTCATCTGTTATTAATTTATCTAATATTGCTAAATCATCCATCGGAATAGGCATAGAAGCTATATAGTATTTATATTGAGCTTCACCCTGTTCCAATTTCTTTTTGTATACTTTATTCAAGATAATAGCTATTATTGTTATACCCGTAACCAATACTAGGAGCATTAACGCTAATAGTACCAATCCTACGATTATCACTGTATTCATTAAATCTACCCCAACTTTCTACATTTTCTCTTAAACCTAATAAGTCATTAATGACAGCAGCATTTTCTGCAGATTCATTAATGCTTCTATCTATATAATTGATAACCTTTTGAGCTATCCTTACAGTAATACCTCTATTATATTTCTGCAGCAACTCAATCCAGTTACCATAACACATTTGTGCTGGAAGAACCATATCTTCATTTTGATGATATATTTCATGCACTGTTTCCGATAGCATTACTATAGGAATACGATTTTCTTTATGTTCCAGCTTTAGTAGATAAATTAAGTCGAATGTGGATATGTATCCCACAGTATTCAAAACATGCTCGGTGATTAAAAGAGCTATATCGAAGATGGTGAGGAAATTGTGATTCATTTCAATTCCTCTAGCTCCTACATTCTCTTCATTGATATTAGATAAGATTTGACAATGATCTAACCCTAAACTCATAAGAAAACTTTTATAGTTCTTATAGAACTTAGAGTGTCTAAACTGCGCAATAGCATTATCTAAGAATCTTTTATATACTTCTACATCCATCATTGTTTCTTTTGTTTGATAAAATGGCAATCCATATGGTGCATTCGGAGATGTAACCATAGGGTTATAATTATCATCATATTCTATTTCAATATCAGGAATATCATTCATAATAAAAACTCCTTTCAGATTAATGTGATGTGAAAAATATAAAAAAGAATAGAGATAGACCATAGTGGTCTATCTCTGATTTTGTAAAAGTCAATATTTTTAATTGTATATTATAATAGTGAATAAGGATAGCGCTAAGGCAACTTTCGCTATCCTTATATCCCCCTCGAAAGGAGGTGTTTGAGATGTATGTAAATCTCAATGCGGAAGTACCTCTCACCAACAGAGGTATGTTTGATATAGCGTTGGATCTACCTTACATTATCACAAAAGATAATGGTGATGGTACATATCTGGGTCACCTGGATGTAGGCAATATGTCTGGGTTCCAGAAAGCTGTAGCCATCGCAGATCTTAAATCTGAAAAGATACAAGATCTATTATCTAATAGTTATGTGTAAGGTAAATTACATATTTGAGGATGTACAAAGTTGCCGGCGCCCACTGCCTTAGTGTGGGAACTACAGTAATGACGGTGACCAACGCCAATAAAGTGGAGAAGATGGAGAAGAAAAGATGAGAAGTAATAAGACAGATGTAAAAAGATTAGTAGAAGAAATGACACACATTGTTAACGAGTTCAAAGCAAACAATAGGAGATTTCCAGCACATATCGAAGCTTTTGTTAAGAAAGAAGAGGAATATCTTATTGATCTCGGACTTAATAATCTTGTAAATGATGTGCTTACACTTTACTATAATAGTAAGGACGATGAACTTATCAAGGCCATTGATTCTATCATCGACATGTTAGAATCATTACACAAAGTATATCTGCAGCATGATGCTATCGTAGATTATCTGTTGAATACAATTTCATCAAATAATCTGGAAAGTACCTATCGTATCAAAGAAACGTTTGGGATCAATAATGCTAACGATGAAGATTGGTAAAATAAAGAATTTAGAGGAGCAGATTAAATCTGCTCCTCTTTATTTTTTGTAATTTTACCAAAAACTTAATATTAAAATTGGAGGTAATACATATGATGGAGAGTATAGATTTGGAATTTGTTTCAAATTCTATTAATCAAATAAAAGAAACGCTTAAAGATAAATCAGTTAATGATGATTTTGAACAAGTTTACATTGGACTAAGACACTTAAAAATTCAAGTACAATTTGCTACATTTGCATATCCATTTATTATGTCTTTTATTATAGATTCATTAGATATACTAGACAGAATGATTACATCTTATCATAAAGATAGGAAATGTACAATGCCAGAATTATGTGATTTTTGCGATCATATAAATAATGTAATTGCTATGAGTTTAAAGATTATATAGAGAGGTTTGCACCTCTCTTTATTTTTTCACATCATATTAAAGTAAAGGAGGGTAAATGGTATGAATCAGTATCCTGAAATAGAAAAGGTATTGACAGAAAACTCCTTAATCGATGAGATCATATACGAAGTTAGACAGATTGTGAAAGGTATAGTGATCAAAGATGAAGAGAGAGCAGATAATGCAGAGACAATGAAATCTTTGCATGAAGCTGATATCTATCATGATATCCAATGCGGTACAGATAGATTTGAATTATTTGAATATACATATGATATATTTATGAAAATTCCTTCAATGACTCCTGATAGAGCAATACGATATGCTAAAGAACAAGAACCTATACCTGAAGGGTTAAAACCGACTTTGCATAAGTATGCTAGGGAGAAATGGTTGGAGAATTATGAAGAGAGTAATGTATACTACAGAGAATTGTCTGGAAAGCCAAATGATTCTCAGCCGTATATATTCCTCAGTGAGGATGAATATAATATGATCCCGATCGAATCTTATGATATCAGTAAACCTATTCATGAGTGTACTAGATCGGAAGCAGCATTGCTATATTCGTCCGGAGTTATAGATAAACTTAAAGAGAAGCATCCAAGTGCAAAATATCTTGACCATTTGGGAGACAGAGCAATAGATCCGTATATGGCAAGGCGTACTCCTAAATTTGGGATGTTATATATGCCTCCAGTTGATTCCCCTGAAGTTAGTAATAAATGGAAAGAACGGTTTGAAATCAATAGAGTATATTTATTGAAAACTATTTATTCTGAAGCCTATCATATACATAGTCCGTATTATGATAGAATAATGATGATGCTTATCATTATTATGACTTTCGATGATATGATCGTATATAGCCCAGAATACATCATTTCCAGGGATCTTTTTGATCTTAGAACGATTCAATACATGTTTGAAGCCTGTGGTGTTACATTCTTCCCAGAGATTCCTATGAAATATCAGAAGAGGCTGATTAAGAATCTTAATAGACTTATTAAATATAAGTCATCAGCAAAATGCATGGTAGATATCATCTCATTGTTTGGGTATGATAATATGGAGCTATTTAAGTATTATTTGATGAAAACTCCTGTTGTTAATGAAGATGGTTCTTACAGAAAAGATACTATCACCAATCCTAAGACTGGAGAAGAAGAATTAGACTTAGAGGCCAACTATCAACTTAAATTCCTTAAAGTTCCTATCATGGAAATTGCAGATGATTACATTATGGATCCATTCCAATATGTAGATTATGATGAGACAGCTGCAAATGATATCTGGTGGAATGGTGTGTACACTCATGAATATGTAAAGCATGAGATATTGAAACATGAATTCGATTTGCATATATCTAAATATATATCTGTAGATACTGTATACTCTTTAGCAGAGATGCAGTTCCAGATGGTGTATTTCATGAATATGCTATTATATAGCAAAGTGAATACAGATCTTTTACTAGTTGATGTTCCAGAGATTAGTTCTACTGAACAGTTTAAATTAGTAGACTTGATTGTAATGCTCTTTGCTTGTTCGTATATGTATTTGAATACGAAAGATAAAATTATCTATGATCCAATTCAATCTATCGATATTTTGGGATTCAATTTCAATACAGATTTCAATGCATTGATAGATTATGTAAAAGATCAGGGTTATAGTATTGAGAAACTTAAACTAGACAAGTTTATTAATCCGAATCCTATCGGTATTAGGAGTTGGGAAGAATTAGAAAAAGTATACGACAACAATAGGGAAGTATACAAGAATTTGATTCACCTTATGAATAATGCCAATAATAAGGATGAGTATGATCTTTATCGAAAAGTATATCAGTCACTATATGTGACTAAATTGAGTTTCGATATGTTCAGGAAGTATAATCTATCTAACAAAGTCCCAGCTACTTATACAGATTATCTAAAGAGTACTAATGTAGCTCTATATAATGTATTGAGCAACTGTGAACTTATCCAGAAAGATTCAGAACGCCAATTGGAACTTACTAAAGTTATTAATTATATTGTAGAGGATATTTATGTATATCTTGATCAGGATAAGTTTAAGTATGTATTTAATGGTATTCCTACAGTGAGTATGGATTACATTAGAAAGTACATCTTTAACATTCTTGATTTCTTCAAATCCTATAAAGTAGATGTAATTCATAGCAATATCATCTATAAGTTTGACGATAGACTTCATAATAAAATTATGGTTATCGATAAAATGATGATGAGATATAATCATACATTTACAGATAAAGTTAATGTATCTGATTGTGTGAAACTTCTTAATACAGTTAACTGGCGAGAAGATATTGGTATCTTGGAAAGATTCTATATGGACATTACATATTGGAAGGAAAAACATTTCATTGATTACATTCCAATGTCCGATGCCATCAAAGAACTATTGGTTAGCTATGGATGGCATGATCATATTAGAGTAACAGATGCTATTACTTCATATAAACACATCTATAATTGGGGACAAAAAATTCCTGTAATTGATGATATTCAGCCTACAGTACACATAACTAAACATGACACAGTACAACCTGAAGATATCATTCATTTTACCTATACGAGTGATTTTGAACCAATGGAGTAAAGCAAAAACATAGAATTAATTGATATAAGGAGGAAACGATAATGGAAACTACTATGAATATGAGACTCGAAGATGGAGTTCTTGTTCAGGACAATACATCATTAGGAAAACCTGTTCGATTGAATATCCATGGATACGGTACAAGACCTAGAGGGGTTGTATCTGCATATGTGCATGGTACAAAAATCCCTCTGTTTGAAGACCGCGAGAATAAAGTAATCTGTGATGGATCAATGTTTACTGCTTCTAAGCACTTCAATATTGCTCCGCCGATCAATTTACCTTCATACAATACAGCATTGAATCTTGAGAATATTGTACCTCTTACAACAAAAGAGCGTATTGACTCTTTGGTTTGCTTGTTCTGTGTTGGTGTTGGTGGATGTGGCCCGGAGCAGTCTCAGGTGTATGATGTAGATTATACTAAATGGATTGACCCAGACGATCTTATCCCGTTAAGATATCAGTTGGCTGATAATGATCTTTCTGATTCAGACAGAGAGAAATACTTCGGAAGAAAAGAAGTACCGGCAATGAATCGAATTGCTTATTACTTCAAAGCATTTGATTTTGAACCATCATTCAAAGCTCAATATGTTGATGGTACACCTATCGATGAGCATCTGTACGCTTCTGATAATGTCATTGACGTTGAAGTATTTGTTGAGCTCAAGATGAGTATTACAAAGAGAGATTGCAGAGATTACTACATTGCACATTCAGGAATTAATGATGCAAAGATCAACACAATCTCATTGTGTACAGCTTATCCGAAGCCATATAATGGACATACATATTACCAGGAAATCAGACCACTGACGAAGTTGAATTTCTCAACAGAGTCACTGATTGACCTTACAAAAGGTATTGATATCGTATATGATCTTTTCTATTAAGAAATTGAGTAGAGGGTAAAACCTCTACTCAAATCTTTATTCAATCATATATCATAATAATGAATACTTTAATATAAAAAGGAGGAAATGATTATGATACTTATGATTGATGAGAGGCTGGATATACAAACTCTACAAATAATATATGATGGTGATAAAAGAAATTTACTTAGTGTAGAATTAAAATTTAAAGATAGTGATGAGAAAGATTTTGTTATCTCTATAAATAGGGTTCCCAAACAAAAAGAATTCGAGGATGATGATGTAGTTCCATCAGGGTATTATAACGCCTGTTTAAGTGGTAATGTGTATGATATTAGTGATTATTTTAATGATATGGTGTTTGTTTATGAGTCTGTAGAAAAATCATCAAAGTACCATCACGTAGATATAACTAATGCCACCATGTTTAAAAGTTTTATAGTAGCAACACCACATACCCAATATATCCCAATTTACATATGCGAATCTGTGGATGAATATAATAGAAATAATGCAGATCTAATTCAATTTAATAGGTCTGCTAATGTAGTGTCTGATAAGATTGTGATATTTGATCAACCTCAACCAATACCTTTCGATAAACCATTTCGCAAAGCATTTGGTCTATTCGATAAGGATGGCAAATATGATATATTGCAGATAGGTACAGTAGGATTATCTATCGATGATAGTATTAGACATCAGTATTATATAATAGAAAAAGCTTCAAAATCAAGTTTTTGTATTATAAGTGATAGAGGGGAATCAACACCTGATAATCCTATATATAACGTATATAAATCAATATATTTTGATAATCTAAGAATACCATATAATACTGAGTTATTTCCAATATATCCACATGAGGTTGGCAGGCTGATTGAGAAGAAAATAGCAAAGACAGTGTTGTAGTGGTAAACCCCTACAACTTTCTTTTTTTGTAAAAGTCGATATTTTTAATTGTATATTATCATAGTGAGAATAAATTATGCATAATAAAAAATACAAAGGAGGAGAATGACATGTTATTCTTAGACACACAAGTAAAAATCAGAACAATCAGAAAAATTAGAAATGGGGTTGAATTAGATCTTCGCTATAATGGAAAGATCACGTTCACTTCAGACACAGCAGACGATGACTGTACATTCATCAACATTGGAGATGATAGCGATATCATCAATGATAGATGCTTTATCTATCTTGATGATAATCACAAGCTCCAGGTAGTGCTTGATGATAACGTGGAGAAGCAGTTTAAAGAGGTATACTCTAGAAACTACTTCATGATACCAGTGACTAGAGCCGATTCATTTATCAGCTCTGAAAAGAACATAGAGCGTGCTAAGAAGTATGCTAAATTGATCTCAAATGATCAATTGATTTTCGTGGAGCAGGAGTTCCGTGGGAACTTTAAGATCTATAGAGGCAGAGAAAAAATCTCTGTTACTATAGAGTACAGGGATAGTACATGCAAGAATACTGTGACTACAACAAACATTGTTAAGTCGCAGTATGTTACATACCTGTGCATGACATATGGTATTGTGGATAAGGTAGTGAAGTACGAGAGTGTAAAAATTAAGAGACTTCCTGCTATGACCACGTATGTTCCATATGTATGCATGTCGAATGGTACAGTGATCTCTCCAGATTGGAGTAATATCGGGGTAATCAATAACCCAATAAAAGAAGCTCCTAAAGCTGAAGCCAGCACGCCTCGCTTAGATCATGTTCCGGCTAAAAAGGAAGAGAAGAACGTGTTGAAAGTTGGTGAAATAAAACCATCAACACCACCTTCAATTCTTCCTCCAAAATCCTCATTAAACGAGGATCTTCCTGATTGGAGTAAAGCCTTAAAGTTGTTCACTACAGGAAAAGCTCCAACATTTAAATTAGCTTGTTCATGGAATAAGATGAAATTAGTTCCATCTTATCCAGCAAATTTTGAGCTGTTTTGTGATTCCATTGCGGAGGATCTGTCAGTGGCAGAATCTTACTCATTGGTATTAGATACTATTTCAGACTTTGAGGTAGTATACTTACCAAATGGATCTTATCAGTTCAGATTCCATACAGGAGCAGGAGTGGCTAAATACATTATCGGTAAATCCGATAATATTTATATTACTATCATTGGATCTAATCTTATCATAGATAGAGTTCCATATAAAAATAGTAATGGTCAGCCACTCGTTTATGCGGGCATGACTAAATAGACAAAAGAGTAGTAAGGAAGATTCCTTACTACTCTTTTTATTTTTATTTATAATGATATATTATAATAGTGAGAAAGGAGGAAAATATAATTTTTAAGTACTATATGTACTTTAAAATAAGGCACACTTACGAAAGAAAGAGGAGGAGTTAAAAATGGGCCCAATAGAAATTAATGAAAATGATATCAAATTTGTGGAGGTAATAGATAATAGCTTTTATCTGGATGATTATCCTGACGTTATTAGTGTACTTACCTTCGAAAAGAACGATGACAAAAACAGATATGATGTACTCCATAATTATGAGCATGTAGATGGAGAGTTTGAGTATTGCGAAAAATGCGGTTGTATATACAACTACAAGAATGGTGATAAACACTACGATACTTGTCCAGAATGCGGGGGTAATTATATTGATATAGCTTTAAGGAACCAGATAGACGAACTTATATATTCGTATCTTGAAGCTGGATCAAAAGTTAAAATTGTGCGATACTCTGCAAAAGAAATTGTAGAACTTGAACTTTAAAAATCAGGAGAGAAGGTATATACCTGCTCTCTTTTATATTTACTACAGGAGGAATAAATATGATTTTAGTTGATGAAAATTTAGCATTATCTCGTATTGAGATAGCCGATGGCAGAGTAACTTGTATAAGATGCTGTGATGGATCTACATTACTATAGACGAATCTTTTGCAGCTCTCAAATCAAAAGATTTGTCTGACACTGATAATCTTAAACATGTATCTTATAAAGAGTTAAGAGTAGGGTGGTTAACCCCACCCTACTCTTTTCTTTTTTGTCAAAATTACACATATTATTAAAGGAGGGTATGCTATGGCAACGAATACAGATACACGAAGATCAAAAACTGTAACAGCTGTGAAAGACATAGAGTATTTTGTTAATCTTAAAGAAGAAGATATTACAACTACTTTCATTATGGATACTTTCGGAAATTTTGATACAGGACAAAAATTTAGACCATACGATATTATTACAATTCCTGCAAATTCCTATGGTCCGAGTGGTAAACAGAATAAAAATGCTTTTACTACTACGGTAGGAATCTGGGTATTTAATAAGTATTTTATAGAACCTCATCTTTTTGATTTGTTTCATTATGTAAATGAAACTATATCAAAGAAAACATTTGGAAAACTAAATGCACAATTATCTAGAGCAGTATTGGAAGATAAAGTTCCATTATCTGCCTTACAAGATTTTATGCAAAAAACTCAGAAATGTATGCCATATATCAGTATACTTGCACCTAATTATACTGACAAAATGCTTACATGCTCTAAGGTATTCGAGAAGAAGAAACAAGAACTTTTAGTGAAATATAAAGATGGAATCGAAAAAGGTGATGAAGTAGTGCTTGCTAAAGTAGAAAAAGAGCTACTTGATTATGCAATAGACTACATGGGAGACGATCCGTCTATGGATATGTTTATATCTGGAGCTAGAGGAACTTTACATAACAACTTCAAGAACATGTTTGTTATTAAAGGTACCGTTAAAGATCCAGATCCAAATGCTAAACAGAAATACAAAATGATTACATCAAACTATATTGATGGTATCAAGCCTGAAGAGTATGCTTTATTAGCTAACTCTCTTGCTGCAGGTCCATATGCTCGTGCTAAACGTACAGAAAATGGCGAAACTTTACAGTTAATCGCAGCGTAATAAGTGATTATTGCGTTCCAACAGTGTTAATTGCTTTGAAGGAGGTCAAGAGCTTAACCCACCACAACGTGATCCGTAAGGATGAGCGTGATGGTTGTCGAAAGACAGAAAGAAGTGGTTAAGATGAATCTATGGTTAAATGAAAGCCGAAAGGTCCTACGGGTTTATATACAAGCCTCTGTTTAGCAGCGAAATATCATTTAAAGAAAGGAGGAATGATATACGTTCAACGATCAGCCCTTGGCGAGGGCGGCTAAAGCCTTAATGTAGAACTCCAAGCTAATGGGAGAAGAAAAATCCTGACCTCTTCGATAAGAGGATGACATATGATCTACACACGTTCTGTAATGGGAGTGACATGGAAATGACCATGCAATATAGAGTTGCGTCTATATTGAAATATAATGGGTTACCTGGAAAAATTATTCTTAAGAGCATTTCAGCATATTACTCTTGATCCACCTGGTTCTGATTGTGGAACTAAGAGATTCATTAAGGTTCATTTAACAAAAAGCAATATATCTCAGTGGATGTATTCTTATATTATTGATGGATCTAAACTTGTTGAACTTACCTCGGACAATCAATCTAAGTATTTAGATAAAACTGTTAAAATGAGATTCAGTGCATTATGTGAGTCCAAGACCGGGATATGTAATAAATGTATGGGAAATTTATACTACAAGTTGGATTATAAGCAGAACGTAGGAGCTTCCCTAACACAAATCCCTTCTACGCAGAAGAATATTGCTATGAAAGCTTTCCACGATTCTACTCAATCCTTATACACTATGAACTTAGAGGAGGTATTTAAGTAGAAATGGGTAGGAAAAAGAAACAAAGAGATGGCGGTGTTTATCTTGAATATCCAGGGATAGATGAAAAGAAATATATTATCTATCCAGATGGTACTGTTATTATTACTGAAACCGGGGAGATCAAGAAGCAATGGAAAAGTGGCAATGGGTATTTGTATATAGATATTTATTCTAATAGCGAGAATAAATGCTATTGTGTATCTATCCATAGATTGCTTGCACTGCATTTTCTTCCGAAGACAGAAGAAGATATTAAGCATGAAAGAAAACTTGTCCACTTCAAAGATTTTGATAAAGATAATATCACTTTAGATAATCTTGAATGGATTAATCTGAGTGAGCTTATGATCAAAACAGAAATTCGGTATAATGATTTTGATAGTATCAAAGACTATGCGAGACATATCTGTATCCTTTTATCCAAAGGATACAAGAGAGATGAGATTTGTAGGGTACTTGAAGTACCATCGAAGAAATACGCTCCATTTATTGGAAAGATTCAGAAGAGACAGATATACAAAGATATCTCGAAGAAGTACAAATTCTAAACATTTGATTCCCTATAGGCCCAGATACGGCCTATAGGGAATTACTTTCTTAAAAACTTATTTATAATGGTATATTATAATTTTGTACCAAGTTTATACAATGTTGAAAGGAGATTTAAAATGGAGAAACAAAACACAAAAGACAAGGATGTGATGGTATCTGTAGATACTATTGGAGACGGAAAAGCTACATCCGTTAACGTTTATGAATTCATCCGAGGTCTTGATGTATCCGAGACTGATAAGGATATTGCTGTAGGATGCATAGCTACATTGATGTACTATTACGCAGCATCTAAAGTAAAAATCGCACTTGCAGCTGCATGTGGTCTCGAGCTTACGGATGAAAAATTTGTGGCTACTTGGAATGAGGTCAAAGGGTTAATACTGGATGAACCGAATGAAATATTTCATTCGTTATTAGTAGGCTTTGATTTTAAATCTGGTGAAAGTAGTGAGGAGGAATAAGATTGCAAACAGCAGAATTAGCACCATTTGACACTAAACCGATGAAGGATAACGAAACATTGGATCTTAATGTTTCTTATCCATACGATCCGGATTTTGATTATAGTACTAGATTAGTACGATTGAATCTGGATAAAGAACGTGAGGAAGACATTAAGAATGATAGGGGATTCATCGTAGATCCGACTCAGGGGGTAAAGAAAGATGTAAAGAATGAATACTCTATCTTCTCAAGTAAGTTCGGACAAACAATCAAAGATATTAATCCATTTGGAAACAGATATCGTTGTGAGTGCGGATACTTACAAAACAAAGTAAACAACGGAGTCACTTGTCCGGTATGTAAAACTAAAGTAAAGTATGTTGATGACAACTATGAATACTTTGGTTGGTTAGTAATCAAAGATTATTATATTATCTCCCCAGCATTCTATAATGCTGTGAGATTCTTTATCGGTAAAGAGTTTGATGCTATCATTAAATTTGAAAAAGAGATTGATGATGATGGCCATTGCACTGACTCTAAGAAGCAGGCAACTCAGCCGTATTATGGAATTGGTCTTATTGAATTTAGAGAGAAATTCGATGAGATTATGAAGTATTATCTCAGTAAGAATAAGAAGCAGGAAAGATATGACGATATCATGGGTAATAGAGATAAAGTATTTACCCAATCCATTCCAGTATTTACTGTTCTTCTGAGGCCATTTGACATTGATAAGTTTACCTTCTCTCATGAGGACACCAATAAATATTATACTATGATCAATAAATTGGTGTCCTCATTTAACAATCAAGTTCAACTTGAGATGTCAAGATTAAAACCTCACGAAAAATATATTCCAAGACCATCTACTCAAGAACTGTTGTGGAAGCTTCAGTTGAAAGTAGATGAACTCTATCAAGAGGTTTTAAATATTATCAAGGGAAAGAAAGGAAATATCAGAACACTCTTTGGTGGAAGATATAACTTTACTTCACGAAACGTAATCACTGCGGATCCAGTACTGAGAATTGATCAAGTCAGATTACCATATTCAGCTTTGTTGGAATTATTGCAACCAAGTATTATCAATATTCTTACAAAAGCGCATGGATTATCTTATGCAGATGCGTATAAGAAATGGTATGAAGCTTCGATCAAGAAAGATGGTATTATCATTAATATCATTAACTCGATTATATATAATTCCACAACAGAACACAGAGGACTTCCTATTATCATCAACCGAAATCCTACATTAGGTATGGGAAGTATTCTTCAAATGTTTTGTATTGGAATAAGTGATCCGACTGATAAATTCGAATATGTAATGCAATTACCATTGCAGATATTACCTTTAATGAACGCAGACTCAACATCGGGGTCACTCTTGTAGGAATACAGGGGTAAAAATCTTCATTAATTGCTGGGAGTTACTAATGCCTTTAGAGCTACAACGTGATCCGTAAGGATGAGCGTGAATGCCGTCGAAAGACAGAAAAAATCTAAAGGATGGTATATGGTGAAATAAAAGCTCATTTATCCGAATGGGTCCTAAGTATCGAATAATGTATAATCAGCAGCCGAGGGTCTATTTTAGTAAAGTAGATTCAGGTTCAACGACTATCAAGATATTAGAGTAGATCCATAATCACCGGATTATGGTAAGGGCAAAGCGTTAATAAGACCCTTTTAAATCCAAACTTGAAGACATCTCAATGCTTATATATAATAAGTAATAGATGATGATATAGTCTATTAGAATTTCATTCTAAGTCGATAAGCAAAACTGTCGCACACTACGGTAACGTACTGTGAAAAATCTTTTTAATTGCTGGGAGTTACTAATGCTCAACAAGCTACAACGTGATCTGAAAATGATGGGCGTGAATGCCGTCGAAAGACAGAAAGAATTGTTGAGATGGGATATGGGGAGACCCTAAGTCTTTGTAATGTATAATCAGCAGCCAAGACCAGGTAAAAGGGGTAAGGTTCAACGACTATCAAGTTATTAATTAGAGCCTCAATTGACTATAAAGAGGTAGGGCAAAGTCTGCATAGGTCCCTTTAATTCGAAATGGAAGACAACCTCCCATTCGAGGTTGAAGATATAGTCTGAACGCAAAACCAAAGTATCTAACTAGTCAATAGATATTTGCGATTTGGGTGACGTTTTAAATGTCATGTATATTATTAATCGAGATTTCTTCAGGAGAGCTTTTGAGATCTTCAATCCAAGAAATGCATTTTATATTAGTAGAAATGATGGGTTATTTAACAATGCTGTTAACCATCAGAAAGATACTCTTATCAATGCTAATACCTTTGTAGGATTAGGTAGACAGATTTATAATGTGCAGGATAAAGAGAATATTAAAAGAATACAGTCTAAATGGCTGTAGAAAGAATAAAGAACGGAGTAGGGAATTATCCCTACTCCGATTGTTTTTTTTTGTGGACCGGGAGGTAGCTCGTCTCCCGGACCCACCCACATATTTGTCAGACTGACTCACGCAATCAAGCGATTGTCCACTTTGTTTATACTTAATCAGGTTAGGAGATCCTGACACGTATACTATGTAGTTATAGGATTTGTAAAAGTCCGATTTTTCAATTGTATATTATAATAGTGATATAGTAATAAAGTATTATTATATCACCATTTATTTTCTTTGATTCGTTACAGCCAATAAAGATGAGTAATCAGAGTCACCAAACGATTCATTGGAAGAAAATAATCAAATAAATTAAGAGTATTGGCTGCCCACTGCCTAGTGTGGGAGAAATGGAGATAATTATGAAAATCACAGTTAACGCAACTATCGAAATGGAACTGACAGTAGAAGAGGTTATGGCAGTATGCCAGAACTCAGCAGCAAAAAAGAAAGTAACTGAGGAAGTTAATACACAGGTTGAACAGTCACTTAAATCTGCAGGTCTTGAGAGTTTGAATAATACTCTTAAAGGTCTTGAGCAGAACAAAGATTATATGACACACCTGACATGGGAACGGATGTGTACCCATAAAGATCAGTTATGGAAACTTCACGAGAATAATGTGATAGATGCTGGTGAGTGGAACAAAAGAACAGCTCTCATTATGGATTCGTGGCATGGACACGAGATTACATTGGATGATCAGACTGAAGAAAAGTTTGAGCATCTGATGGGTGACGATGAGATTGAATAAAAGAATGTGAGGGTGTAAATTTACACCCTCTTTTCTTTTTTTAAAATATTTACAATTGCATATTATATTAATGAGAAAGGAAGTGGTAATAATAATGAAGATGCCAATAGGATAGCTCAAATGATTCATTATGGTTAATTGATCATAGAGGAAAAAAGAATCTTATAAGGAAACAGATCATCAAATTTGAATGAGTTGAAAGGAAGAAGTATTCAGCTATGCAAAACGATTCATATCGAGCAAACAATCAAAACCAGTAAGAGAATCATCTTCTATAACTGATCATAGACTTAGAATGAGTCTTCAGCTTCAAAATATTCAGAGTAAGCAAACGATTCACGAAGATTAAATAATCATAGTAAACGAAAGATTCACTGATAATAACTAATCGAAGAATGGGAAAGAATCATTATATCAAAACGCTCGAAAATATAAAATGAGCCATATAGCGAAACTAATCATAGCGTATAAACGATTTCGCAGGAAATGACTAATCTAAAAAACTAAAAGATTCATAAAGGATAAACAATCGTAGTGGTAAAAAGATTCATGCCTAGAGAACAATCAATATCATTAAAAGAATCATCTATGTCAACTAATCAGCATGACTGAATGTAAAGAGTGTTCTTATAGAACACTCTTTTCTTTTTTGCACATTTTATTAATAAAAGGAGGTAATATAATGAATGAAAAAATCCATGAGAAACATATCGTAGATTTTCCATCTTTACATGGGCCTGACGATATTCATCTCAATAAATATATTTCCATACCGTCAACAGTTCATGGATATTCCCTTGCAATAGAATTTATGAGAGATTGGATATTATCTTTATATCCTCAGGAGTTTTTCAAAACAGTTCATATTGGTGGGAATCATGCATATGCTGATTATAGAAAGTTTAATAAAGAAAGATTGCATCAGATTGTAAAGCCCGCAATTGCAATTACACCGAATCTGAATACTGATTATAACAGAGATAATGTGGAATTGATCCAGGGTGGATTGAATATTTATACTAGAAGATCCCCTCATTATAACGATAGATTCTTTAATGACTTTGACTCTAATTGTTTTATTGGTATTCAGTTTAGACAATTAGAGATGCCATTCTCTATCAAGATGAGGGTAAGATCTAGAGCACAACAATTAGATTTGTTGGAGTATACAAGAATAGCAGCAAGAATAGGATCTACTCAAACTCATTTCATTGATATGGATTGCCATATACCGTACGATATTATGATAGCTCTTGCATTAGATATGGGCTTTGAAATTGTAAAAGAGGATGACGCTTATAAGATCAAAGATATAGTATCATTCTTGAGATATCTTAACTCGCATTCTTTGGTTCCATTCAATTATAAGCTTAGGACTATTAATGGTAAATGCGAATTCTTTATTCGTATTAAAGATTGTCACGTACACATTTCATGCTTAGATGGCATTGCTATAGACGATGGAGAGAAACAAGGTTCTACAGATTATAATTTTCATATAGAATTTACGCCTACCTTACATTTCTCAGTACCGGCAATCTATTCATATTATTCTAAGAATGAGCATAGAATTATGAATAAAGAAATAGGAGATATTAATGCCCTTTATCAAATCATTAGCGTAAAACCACCAGAAGTCAATGAACGAGGATGGGGTCAATATCTTACAACACAATGGATTGAAGATTCCAACCATTTAGACGAGATAGCTTTTGAGGAGCTTATAAACAATAATGATCTTAAACGAGTGATAAAACATAATGTAGATATTGGATTATCTCCAGCTATGTTTATGGATATTAAATTGTATAATGGACAACAAGATATTGGCATTAAGATAGATTGGGAACATTATAAGATTATAATTAAACAAGATGTACGGGAAGAAGTTTCAGATATTGCAATATATGCAGATCTTGGATATATTAATGATACATTAGCTAATCTTGATCATATTAATGACTCTAGATTTACTCAAACTTCATAAAAAGGAAGGGTACTAGGTGTCACCCTAGTACCCACGCTTCCTTTGTTCTGTGAAAACAATATTTAGTTAGACGTTGCTCGTAACTACATCGTGTTCTGAGTAAGTTTTATCAATGATTTATCTGGATTATATTATGAACAAATTGCATCTATTTTTAGTCACAGATAAGATTTAGCCTGATTTCTAAATGTTGAATGGTTGGAGAAATCGCTAATTTCCTATCTGCACCTACGATACGATACAATAGGATGAGTGGCTTATTCCGAATATAATTTTTGATAAATCATTTACTATATTGTTATTCATTGTTTTTATTTTACAGCGGCAGTGAGAGGTGAGGAAACCCTCACCTCTCAAATTGCTTGATAAACATCTGTACACTTTACATGTTGAATCGGAGTAACCGAATATAATATCGAAAGCCCAGTCAATATTATATTAATGGATATCGCCCAATATCCATTATTAAAATGTTATTTGGTTATATATTATTACATTGAATGGAAGGAGGAGATTAAATGAATAAAAGAGTAATGAAAGTTATCGGAATTATCATAGGGATATGTATACTTGGGATTTTATGTAGTTTTGAGGTAAAGTCAAAAACTAATATTAAAACTATTAGTATTAACCCAACAGCACATGATAGTTTATGTGGTATTTCAGGTAATTTTGAAACTGATGTGTTAGATGGAAAAGTCTATTGTGATGAATATGGTACAATCATAAATTCACAAGGATTTCCTATAGAAACTTATGAAGACTTGTCTTGCAATACTAAAAATGAGATCATTGATAGGGAAACCAAAATCTCACTAAAGATGTATTATATTGATGAGTGTAGACAAGTACATATATTTGAAGGAGGTGATTTAGAATGGTAGTAGGAATTTCAACAATCGATGATAGTGTTATCGATATGGCAGGGAAAACATATTTCAAAAACAATAATTGTTTGATCGGGTTTAAACTACCTAAGAAATTGAAATATTGTGGCTCTACATACAGAAACGTTATCGGGTTCCACATTGATCCTGATAAAGAAATGAATAATTTCGAGATAGGATATAAAGATGGATCGTCTGTGAATCTGAGTATCGGTAAACCAGAAACTATTACAGTGAATAAGGTAGATGCCAGTACAATTGAAGTATTAATAAAAACAGTATAATTATGAGAATAAGGGAGAAGAATATTATGGAAGGTAATTATAACAGAATTATGGAAGCAGTTTATGGAACACTTTGGGCAGAAGAAGGCCTTATATTAGGCATGGAGTTCACAGATCATGGCGAAACATTGTGGATCAAAGTTCCTAAATCAAATGTAAAAGCACATCCGGTAGCAAGATCTAAACACGATTGCGTATATTTAGTTAATATATACAGCGTGGAATGGATTAGCTTCCAGAAAGACTATGCAGATAATAGATGGACTCTTACATTATGTGATGCTTCTAAGAAGCCTATCATCACCGATACAGTATTCGATGAGTGTATCTATCTCACTAAAGAAAAAGAAGATGAGCCTATCTATATAGATAGGGCAAGTGCGTCATATGATTACGAATCTTTCTCAGAAGCATATGAAAGAATTTGTAAATAGAAAAGGAAAGGTAGGGGATTGCTCCCCTACCTTTTTATTTTTTATACTTTCGTTTTTTGCACTAATAATTTAATGTACTCTTCAGGTGTTAATGCATCTACTGCATCAGACCAGTTATCACTGTAACTAAACAGTTTATTCAGTAACTTATCTGGCTGCATGAATCTATACAGAGTCCACTTTGATATGATCATTTCATATGTTTCAGCACCTGTACCAAATAACTCTTCTACTTTTATTCTAAATCTATGGTTATCAATATTCTCTATCAATTGATAATTGATCTTTTGTCCATCTAGACTGATCATAAACAGATCTTTGTCGAATGAATAACCAAGATGATCGTTGCTAATTAAGACATCACCAGTAGCTCCATATTGAGCCATATCAATATCGTCAGATATATCTACTTCATCGTAAGACATTGGTAAATAGAATATATCAATTCTTTCACCTTCATGTAACTCATCAGCAAAAGTGATATTTATATATTTATGAGGAGATTCGTTTGTCATCACATTCAAATTCCATTCATCTCTAGGAATAATAGAATTATTCCTAAATACCATATACTTAGATTTGTCATGGCAGAATCTAAAATCTGGTGATAAGTTAATGCTACTTCTATCATAGAAGATATTGTAATACATATAGTGGAATTGTCGTTTAGAACAGATATTGATACTCTTTCCTTTATAATACTCGTCTTTGATTTTAAATTGTGTACTTACATATTTTCCTTTATTGAAATTATTCTTATACGCAAATTCGATATCATACTGTGTACTATTTTCTACAGAGAAAGTATCGTAGTACTGTTTACCTGTAGGACTATTCCCGAATAATAAGAAGTTATCGTATCGCAATCCTTCTGGAAGATAGTCTACTTTATCGTCAGTGATAGTTAAAGAGTAATATGAGTTATCTACTTCTTTAAAATGTACAATCTCGATAGTATCAGTTTTACTTACATGATTGAAGATTGGTATCTTGAAGTTATGAGAGTCATATTCAATCTCTTTATAGTATTCATATAACTGATTATTTTTAAATACCATAATAAAGTCATCATATTTAGACTTTCTAGATCTAGGCATAATAAGCCAACCACCGTCTTTAGGAACTCTATCTCTAAGATAATCTCCTTTAAATACATATGATTGGATTCCAGACATTTGCTTATAATATTTAACCAAAAGGCTCATATCATAATTCATAATGTATTCTACGGCCTGAGCAACATTTTCTGCCCATGTCTTAGATCTATATAGTTTGAAATCAAATGGAGGTCTAAAGTTATCGATCATCTCAGTCGATTGTCCTTTTGCTCCTGCTACGACTTCATCTTTTACGAGAGATCCATTATTTACTTTATTCAAAAGTCCATAATAAGAATTACTCTTGATCCAATAGAATGTCTTGAAAATAGATTTCTTTGTATCTCTCAGATATGTGAAGATATCTTTACCATGATCTTGTATATAGAATCTGCTCTCTGGGAATAATAAGTTATTCTCAAATACTAAGATATTCTTTTCACTCGCTTTCTGGTTATAAAGATTCTTTACTTCTACATATCCTTTATCGTAATTAAGAGTTTCACCTACTACATTAGCGTCGATAATTTCTACTCTGAATGAAACTTTCGACCTGTCGTTAGTCAACTCTCCATCTTTAGTGAAGTATAGATGAGTATTGCATGTCTCTTCAGGCAGGCAGTTATTATCCTCACCATATCTAATATCACATGGGAAGATTACACAGCTCAAGTCTGTTTGATGTGGGTCTGTATTTTTAATAACTACATAGGTATATGACCAATCTCTGACAATTGTGCAGTCTGACCACTTAATTGCTTTTCCATTAAGGAAGAACATAATAGGTCTCATCTCTTGTCTTTCCACAAGATTAGCAATACTATCAATATAAGCTTTCTTAAAACATCTACGCTTATCAAAAGGCAAGTTAGTACAAGAAAAGATTTGTGTCCCCCAAGTATTGTTGATATACTTAGTTCCATCAAATGTGTATTCATGCTGCTTATATGCCCCCACGTCATATACATTTGGAGTTCCAGCTACCTGGATATCTTGAATAGCACTTACTGTATGATGTCTAACCTCATCGACATATTTTGGCAGCGCTGTATCAAGAACTCCATTCTCTTTTAACCATTCTTCAATAAGACTTAAGTCATCAAATCTATTGAGAACGTATGTGTATATTTCTCTAGTCTTTCTTACAATATCATGACCATCTTTCTTAGTGATCAATGTAAAACCAAGATCTTTAGTAATAATATCTGTGAAAAACATATTCCTATCTGCCAATAAGAACCTGTCATATGAATAATTGAATCTTGATCTTATCAGATCCATATCTTGCATAGTATCGATTCTATCTCCAGGCATACTCAAGATATATTCATGAGTCCTATCTGGTAGATATGGAAGTTTTGTCTTTAAGACATTCTTCAGTTTAGTCATAAGAGGTTTATAGTTCTTAGCATACAAGATACTGAAATCAGATACATTTAAACTATAATTAGAGCATAGTAATTTCTTATACTCATAATTGTCTGGGTCTGTATAATTGAAATTCTCTTCTGGTAGTAAAAGAATTTCATGATCTTCGTTAATAATCCCCCCATCATCATGGAGCAATGGATGATATACAATCTTAGGAATTCCGTCCTTGATTGTATCAGCCAGCAAATAACTTCCATAGAAATTATCTGGGGAATATAATTCATCTGAATTATACTCAATGATCTCAACAAGACGATTATCTCTAGTTCTAAACAGTACATGATTATCATCTAATGATAAGATGTATCCTTTCTTAGTTTGAACTAGTGCTTTATTTGTAGTATATATCTTATTCTGATACGTACAGAACTTGAAATCTACATCTTCTATGCAATCTGTCATAGTGATTTTCCATAACAGATTTCCGTTTACTGATAACTTACCGAAACTATGACCGTTAGAATTATATAGATCTTCAGCAAAATAAAGATATTCCGTATACTTATTATCGCTAAATTCTATATGTCCGATTTTGTCAAATGTTCCAGTTGCAGAGTTGTATCCCATCATATATTTCCAGAATTGAATTCCTTTAATATTAATTTTGGATACGTACTGTTCACCATAAATATAGATATAATCTCCATCTACATAGAAATCATCGAAATGGTACTCTCCATCTTCTATATCTATATTGATATTAGAATCTACTATGATTCTTTCTTTTTTATCCCATGTTCTCGCATCGTACTTATCTACAAATACTTGGACTTTATTATCATAGTCCCAGTACTCAGAGCCAAGTACATAGAACCATCCGGCTCCTTTACTTACGAAACAATCAAAAAGCCTTACATCTTTATTAGGGTCATCTGATCCGTCGATATAGGCTAACTCGGAGCCATCTGGTAAAAACTTTCTTATATCTCTGCTAGATTTAAAGACTACATAGAAAGCCCCCTTACTATCCATTGTTACAGATTTAATCTCATCTTCAAAAGATGCACTCCAAAGAGTTTCAAGATTATCTGAAATCTTATAGACAGTTTTCTCTTTCCATGCATAGAAGTATGAAAATGTTTCTACGAAACTAGCGTGATCAATTTCAATTTTTGATTCAGCAATAGACTCTCCTATTGCTGTACTTTTTACGAGATAAATTCCCGTAGATGAATACATATATCCGTTGAGGAATCCTAATACAGTATAAGTAGGACTATGAATTATTTTTTCATAGTCCTTCATTAATACAATTTTCTCATTGGAAGTTTCATAATACTTCTTATTCTTTAAACCAGCAATGTCTTTTGCTGTTACTGCCATTATAAAACATCTCCTCCAACTTTGAATAACGTGTTACAATATTCAACCATACTTCTACCGGCAATCTTCTCGATCTGTTTCTGGTTGTTGAGGTATGCTCCTACATAAGCATTGATTAATAAATTTGCAAATGCTGTGTAGATTTCTGTAGCAAATTGAGTTCCAGATCCATATAAGAAGATCCACTTATCAACAAAGTTATCCACTTTAAGAGATCCTTCTACACGTAACACATTTGCCACTGCACTGATAAATGTTTCGATATTTGTATATGATGCTTCTGGAACCATTACATCCATATTATCAGCTTCTCTTGTAGAAAGTTTTGAAATCTTGATTGCCTTCTGTTTAACAGAAGGAGCATTTTCTTTCATAAGAATTCCGATCTGATAATACATAGCTGACATGTAAAGCATCTTTCCTCTGATATTATCCACCCCACCAATACGCATATAATCTATGATATTGGTAGCTAACTTAGCAAACGCTTCTGTAGAAGTGCTGATAAGTTGTGTATTGTTTGTGATAATCGTAGGCTCAGTGTGATAGATCAAAGTATTTAATGCACATGCTAAAAGAGATACAAGTTTCTCTACATCAGTATTTTTGATTTCATATTCACCATTTCTGAATTTGATGATTTCTGATACATCGATAAATACTTTTGTCTGCTTATCTTCTTTTACATCCTTTGCAGCTAATACTTTAAAAGATCTATACATAGGTTTTGCTGGGAGCATTAATACGATAGAATTTTTATCGAGTAATCTTCCTAAGCAAGATGTAGTTTGGTTTCGTTTAATTAAGTACCGGATATTATCGAACCCTGGTACGGATTTGTCGATTCGTTCTGATTTGATTATGTATTCAAATAAGGCATTACCATAGTCTGCTTTGCCATATAAGAAAGACATATCATAGTTTTTAATAGCAGCTTTCATCTCCTGATTCCTCCTATTTCCACATATTTACCTTAATGTTACGGGGTATAATATTACTCGGATAGATACATTCCATTAATATACTACATCGGGAGGAAAGAATAATGGCAATACCAAGTAAATATAAAATTAAAATATTTGATGACTTAAAAGATGAATACAATAAAGCAAAAGTATTATTAGATGAAAAGAAATTTCCTATCTATTTAATGCTGACTAACTATCATAAGGATTCAATATGTGTAAGTGACAGGTTTTCTGAAAATCTTAAACTTGGAACTGTTGAATTGGATTATGATAAACAGGTATTTGAAATTCAAACTGATACTAGAATTCCTTGTGCTGCTGGGCAATTCGCTACTGTATTATTAAATACATTGAAATACTATGATGACGAAGATAACTCTATGTTTAAAAATCATACTGGTGTTATTTTCAATAATACAGAAGACGGCCCTAAATTCCAATTAATAATTGGATTTGGAGTTCTTGGTGGTTTGATCGAAGAATTTTATTCTGTATACTTTACGGGTAAAACTATCACAGATATTGAGAATAAAGACTTTTTTGAAATGGAAGAGATCTAAAATGGAAAAACCGTTTATTAGAAATACTATATGTGATTCATCTCTTGAAAAGGAGATGAATCATTTTAATTTACAATTTGAAGATACAATATATGAATATTATGGGATTAAAGTTCCTAGAGTAACTCATATATTATCATCCATGCTTCATGAAGATTATTTGATGGAATGGGCTTATGCTATAGGGAGATTCAAGCATATAGATCATACTGTAGTATCAGAAGAAGCAGCTACTGTAGGTACATATACTCACAAAAGCATTGAGGATTTCCTTAGAGAAAAGAAACAGCCAGATTTTGAAATTATTGACAGACAATATAAAACCAAAGTATACAATGCTTTCAGTGCATTTCTTAGATGGTGGAATATCATATCTCAACACAATATAGAGATATTAATGATAGAACAACCTCTAGTATGTAAATACTTTGGAGGTACATTAGATTTACTTATAAAAATAGATGGTAAAATATATCTTGTAGATTTCAAGACATCTAATCATTTATCATACAAATATCATCTTCAAGCCGCAGCATATCGCAGGATGCTGTTTACGGAGTTTGGAATTACTATAGATGGTGTGATTATTTTACAACTCTCTAAATACAACAGTACGTTTAGAGAACAGATGATTACTTTATCAGATTATGATCAATTACAATATATGAATGAATGTGACAGATGTTTCTTATCATTAGTCTATGGATATTACAATAGATTAACCGTAGAAAACGGATTCAAATCTTTTTGATTGAAGGAGTAGTGATGATGAGAATACCATACAATACAATTATCGAAACTAGGCATCTATACGAAGATGCTAAAAAGAGTGATAAGTTTTTAAACAAAATAGCATCTATAGCGTATAAATTTACGATGCATAGGATATGTAGAATGTTGGATTCTACTACTAGTAAAACTAATATAATACACAAAGATGATTTGGTTATGTTTGGAAATTTTCTGAAAGGAACAAATATGGCGTTGCCGAAAGATATGACATACGAAGTCAGAGGCGATAGATATATATTTAGTTTTATTTTGGAAAATGGAATAACTGTATCTATTGATACTATAAGACCGGATAGCGATAAGTTTTATATTACAACTAAATCTGAACATGGAGATTCCAGGGTCGAAATGGAATTTATATCCACTTCAGCAGTATATGAATATGGAGAGTTTATATACAAAAAACTTATCCAGATTATAAAAGAATATTTAAGGAGACCTTAATATGAAACCATTTCAAATATTTCCAGAAAAAACTAATCCGGAATATTTTGACTTAGACTATAAAACTAAAAGAGGAATAACTCTACAAGCTCACATATCAGATTTGCATTTTGGTGTAATAGATCCTAAAGTGCAGTTTGATATATTGATGGAGCAATTTGTGAATAAAATAAAAGGATTACCATTAGACTGTATATCAGTAGATGGTGATTTCTTTGACAGACTATTTATGGGTAATACTGATGCTACTTTATATGCTAACTTATTTTTTAAAGAATTGCATAATCTTTGTAAATATAATAAAGTGCATGGAATAAATACAGTATTACTTATTCTACTAGGAACTAAGAATCATGATGCAGATCAGTTGAGACTGTTTTATCCATACTTGCAAGATCCGGAAGTAGATCTTCGTATAGTGGAGCATATTCAATTTGAATGGATTAATGGATGCCGAGTATTATGTATACCAGAACTATATGGGGTATCGGAAGATGAATACCAACAAGTACTATTCAAGTCTGGGTATTATGATATGGTATTCATGCATGGTACTATTAAAGGAGCAGTGTATGACAATAAATTGGGAGAAGCTAAAATATTTGATAATATTGATTTTTGCAATTGTCTGGGCCCTGTTATTGCAGGTCATGTGCACACTCATCAGTCTTTGCTTGGATATTGCTACTATAATGGTTCGCCTATTAGGTGGTGTTTTGGGGAGGAAGAAATAAAAGGATTTCAGTTAGTATTATACGATATGGATACTAGAAGATCTTATGTTCACCTGGAACCAATAACGTCATTTAGATATGATACGATATCTATAGATGATATTATTTGCACAGATCCACAGCAAGTGATAGAATACATAAATAGCCTAAAAAAAGAAAAAGGTATAGATCATATCAGGTTGAAATGTAAAACTAATTCAGATACTGAAGCAAATCTGAATATAGTTAAACGGTATTATCAACCAGATAAGACAGTTAAGTTTCTTATCGAGAAAGATAAGGGGCCTAATGAAAAGACATTTGATGAAGAGACTAGAGAATTGTATGATCAGTATAGTTATCTATTCGACAAATCAATGTCACCATATCAGATTTTCGCTAAGTTTATCAATGATAGTGAGGGTGATATAGTAGTCACTGCAGATCAGATTATTGATGCTCTTAGAGAAATATAGATTCAGGAGAGCAAATTATTCATATGACACTAAAAGATTCACTTGAAAGAAAAAATCATAAGTACCAAAAGAATCATAGTGACGGAATAATCAATAGAAAAAAATGATTCATAGTGATTAAATAATCAGAAGTACTAAAAGAGAAACCCCTAGACCGTAACTGGTCTAGGGGCAAATTTTGCAATAATCAATAATTTCAATTGTATATTATAACAGTGAATGGGTATAGAGAGTTGCTGCTCTCTATACCCATACCCCACATTTAAGGAGGTGATCACTATGTTGAGAAATACATATGTGTTTGAGGATCCTAAAGATCCTCAAGATGTTACTTTCCCTGTACACATAAAGCAAGATTACGGGGACGGTACATATGCATGTACCTTTGATACGAGTAAAATGTCGTTAATAGACAGATCACATGCATTATCAAAGATACCTGTTATACCAAACTTCAGTGTAACTGGGGTTCATTAATAGCCTACATAGACTATTAATGAAAAGTTGTCGGTGTAGTAAAATACTACACCGACTTCTTTTTTTAGTTTTAGGAATACGATATTATTGTGTTTATACAATTTGGATTATAAGAGATTTACTAATATAGTTTTATTTTTTGTATATTTTGATATAACTTCTCTAATCGTACGTATCTGGGGCAATTAGGACATTTGGTTAATTTACAATATATCAGAATGCTAACTTCATAATAATAGATTTAGAAAAGAGGATACGATATAATGAAAATATCTACTAGAGCTAGAAGACCAGGTCATGGTCGTACATATGTAAAGAATCAAAAGAAGATTCCGATTAATTTTGACTTATCTTCGTTAACGTTGATGTGTAATTATGTAGTATCAGAAAACAGAAACGTTAGACGATTACAATACATAAATTTAAGAAATCTCATTGAGATGCTTGATATGGAGAAGTATATCAATGATGATGAAAAGTATAAACGAATAATGTTTATCAAAAGAGGATTAGAAGCGAGATTAGAGAGAAACTTACAGGATAGATTAATGATTATGAAGTATATCAACGGTGGTATACTTGACAATGATATTATTAATCCATCAGAATTTAAAGATATGTCGAATGCAGAAATTGATTGGATAAACGAAACAGTATCATCAGCAATCAAATATGCATTTATATATGAAAAACAGGATTATATGATTGATCTGTGGACTAGATTTAAAGCAGCTGACTATAGATCAATAGGGGCTATATCTCAAGAGATTGAAGAAGCAACTTCTGAGATGAATACACTGTTTAGAAAAGCAAAAGTAGAGTCGAGTACTGAAAGAACGTTTAGTTTAAGTCAGGAAAAGATGGAAAGTATAATTGTGGATTCGTATCATGAAGTTACTTCGAAATATAGAAAACTTACTACAGGTATGCAAGGATTTAATCAATTAATTGGCGGAGGATTTGAAAATACTCGTGTATATCTTTTATTGGGTATCACTGGTGTTGGAAAAAGTATGACGTTGATTAATTTAGCATATCAGCTTAAGAAATATAATAAAGGTTACAAAACAAAAGATCCGACAAAGAGACCTTGTATTGTATATTTGACACAGGAGAATACAGTAACGGAAACTATACAGAGATTGTTCCAGATCTGTACAGGAGAAGAATTTGCGAAACAGGAGTCACCTGAAGCTGCTATTAATAAGCTTAGAGTTGAGGGCGAGTTATATCTTTCAGATGAATCTCCTATAGATTTGATCATTAAGTATAAGCCTAACAAATCTGTAGATACTGGGTATTTATATACATTAGTAGAAGATCTTGAGGATGAGGGATATGAAGTAATTACATTATTACAGGATCATGCAAAGAGAATTCGTTCTACTGAGAGAAATCCAGATGTACGTTTAGAATTAGGTGATGTAATCAATGAGATGAAAACATTTGCAATGATTAAAGATATTCCAGTAATTAGTAACTCGCATTTGAATCGTGATGGAGCTAGAACTATTGATGCAAATTCTGGAAAGAGTAAAGCAGATTTAACGAGAATGCTTGGAAAGAGTAATATTGGAGAATCATTATTGATGCTTGATAACGTAGACTTTGCATGTATTATTAATAATGAGTATGATTCTGCTGGTCAGAAGTACATGGTATTTAAAGAGATCAAGACAAGAATCAAGACATTCAGAGATTATATATGCCAACCGTTCGATATAAATAATGAAATTAAGTTAATTGAGGATTATTATTCTCCAGTGCCAGTATTTAAGGATTCATTATATGAAGCACCTGTTATGAATACTGGAACACCTGATCATAATCAGAATGTACCTAATATGCCTATTAATAACAGTAGATATATTAGCTCATTACCGACAGATGATGATGACGATACAGATCAGAATATCTATCAGTTTAGTTCTAGATACAGTTCATTGGATACAGAACCTGAACAGAAAGAAGAAAAGGAATTAGTAAAACCATTCACAATTAATGTAGCGTAATTATAGCCAGTAGGAGATTACTCTCCTACTGGTTTTACGATTGTGAAATACCTAAATTGTTTCTATTTTTTGATAAATAATCTCTATCAGCATTATAGATACTATTCATAATATTCACCATATCAGATGGTGTAAGTGCATAGAACCTATTTTGCTCTAAAGTAAACTCCTTGAGATTACACATGCCGTTTAATGCTAAAATAACAAAATATGTTTCAACAGAGCCATACAGGTCAAATGCTAATAATTTTGGTTTATATGCATATTTCATTTTCTCTTCTGACGAAACCACTACACATTTCTTCAGTGCTTTTAATTCATCCATATATGTATATATGATATTGTCTATAGCATATACCATATCAGGCTCAGTTAAAGATTGTTCAAAAACTGCATACTTAGAATAAGTTACACTATCCATATCCTTAAGAGCTATGAATTGGGAAATGGTATAAGTTTCATTAGGATCTGTGATATTTACAGCTGACATTAATCTTCATACCTCCTTAATATCACTGGTTTATTTATATCGCCTCCGATAAAGATAAGAATAACATTATCTCCTCGAGATAATGAAGTCATATTAGACGGCAATTTTATTGAAATATAATTCGATGTAGTACATGGGGTTATATACATCGATTCTGTATTAGATACAATGTTTTGCGTACTGATCGCAAGATCAATATTATCATAAGCTTGGTCTAGTGGTAATGTTGGGGTAGCTATTGGTATAGCTATCTTAGCATATGGCCCAGTAGTATCTTCCATACAAATTCCAATCTCTGGATATCTGAGATCTATGGTACCGTCACTATAGAAATTCGTATTCATAGTTATCTACACCCCCTGGAACACAATAATTAATATATGGTTGGCCAGATCGACCACAATCCGTAAAAAGGAGACTATAACAATGCAGAATAATACACAATTAGAAACAGTTGTTTCTGATCTATTCACCCAGTTAGGACTTGGACTTGATATTAATTCTGGGAGAATCATTGATCAGGATACATATCAATATCTTTTATTTAATAATAATTATATAGTGGCACCTAATGCAATTCTCCGGCATAGAAGAGATACTGTATTAGATGTACTTGGAAATAATAAATTGGCTGAATATTTTATGAATGTAATGATAAGCAAAGAATCCAAAGAGAATGGATTATATATTCAAGTATTATCTACAGAAGAGTTCCAATCAGGAACCTCAGCATTTATTAAAAAACGGTTAGTTGCAAAAACAAATTTTGGAGAATATTATACCGGATATTATTATAACTACTGCTTATGCTGCATAGATATGATATTCCAATTAGGACAATTCCCAGCAAGATATTTGCATGAGTTAGATTATACAGAAGAGTATATTCAGAAGCGACTTGAGGAGCAGCAAACCAAAACAAAAGGCAGGGGTAGAAGATGATATTCAATCCACAACAAGAAGAAGTGATTAGAGCCGGAGTCCATCACTTACTATATGGATCCGAACAAGTATTTCAGTTTGATGGCGGGCCTGGTACTGGAAAGACCCAATGTATACATGAAATTATTCGTAGAGCAGGTATACCTTTAGATAGAGTAGCACCTATGGCATATATTGGTCAAGCTGCTATTGTGATGAGAACCAGAGGACTCTATAATGCTAAGACAATACATTCTTGGTTATATGAAGTCGTGGAAGAATACGTATTGGATGAGCATGGTGAGAAGATGCTTGATCCAGTGTATAATAAACCTATAGTGAAATATGTTTTTGTACCTAGAGATTTGGATGATATTGATGTATTTATCATTGACGAGGGGTATACTGTACCTAAGAAGATGAAATACGATATAGAATCAAGAGGTAAAAAGATTATTGTATGCGGAGATAGGAATCAGTTACCTCCAGTAGAAGATGATCCAGCGTATCTGGTTGATGGTAAGATATATCATCTTACGCAAGTAATGAGACAATCATACGGATCATATATTATAGAATTGGGGCAGATGGTCCTAAATGGAGTAGAACCACCGTTAGGATTACATGGCAATGTTTTGGTTATAGAACGTGATGATCTCAATGAAGAGATGATTAAGAATTCTCAAGTAATAATTTGCGGAACTAACAGAACAAGAGATTACTATAATAACTATATCAGACAAGAGATCCTTCATAAAACTACTAGATTACCGGGGCTCGGTGAACGAGTTATGTGTAGAAAAAACAACTGGAACATAGAAGTTGACGGTATTAATCTTACAAATGGATTAACCGGAACAGTATCAGTTCCAGCTGATGTATATAATTTCGATGGGAATAGTTTTACTATAGATTTCAGATCAGATCTGTTAGGATTAAATTTCCCGAGAATACAATGTGATTATAAATATTTTACAGAAACAGATCGAAAGAAAAAAGAGTTTATTAAAAACTCTAGATATGCTCATGGGGAGATGTTTGAGTATGCGTATGCTAAAACAACACACCTTTGCCAAGGTTCTCAATACTATAACGGTATCTATATATCTGAATATCTTCATCATGATATACAAAGGCAGCTTGATTTTACTGCAGTCACCAGGTTCATTGATGGTATGATTTATGTGGTAAAAAAGCGGAATAAATATTATTAATGATTATATATTATATATTTGAGAA
>ENA-UOJH01000423-UOJH01000423.1-human-gut-metagenome-genome-assembly--contig:-C148-NODE-423-length-40944-cov-7.666952_pt1 | contig 40944 bp, 35 predicted proteins | sample MGYA00242345_ERZ723892 | MGnify/ENA metagenome assembly ERZ723892 | reverse complement strand
TAATCTCATGATGTTGGGAAATTTTACATCTATAAACCAAGCATCGATTAAATTGAATTTTAAAGAAACATTTGTAAGTGAAGAATCAATCATAGTAGAAAAGAATGGAAAATATGGGTTAATTTGCCATGGAGAGTTAATCAATAACGAATGTTTATATGATAAGGTTGAAGTAATACGTGCTTATCCTAAACAAACTGTATTTGCATCAAGTGCAAACTGTCCACCAATCAAACCAATATGGTTTTCCGTACAAATTGGAATGATGAAGGGTGTTTATGGGAATCTAGGATATGAATGTAAATCTGAGGTAAAATACAAAAATGTTGATGTTGTCGATTGCCATACATTTAATCCTCAATTTCATTATAATACTCTTCGAACGGTAATATTGTTGGATGGAAGAGTCTACACTTCCGAAAATGAGAGTTCCCTTATATGCCAAAAAGAAGATTTATCATTTAGAGGATTTCTTTCGGGCGATGTTTTGGCTTTTTCTGACGATAAAGGTACCAAGTTGGAACTTTTTGATTATCAAGGCAAAAGCAGAGAATATGATGTTGTAGACTCTGAGGGTAATTCTTTAGATAAAAATGAAATCGACACTTGTAATGATAAATACGCAGTCTTGTTGTATTTTAATATGTATTCACAAGACTATACGACAGAAGAATATGTCTTTTCATTTAGTGAAAACAAAATTGTCAATAGTCCCTTTTATCAAGAAGATGAAGAAGATGAATGCGATGATTATGAACCTACAGGAATAGAAGATGACTATGATTATGAGCGTGATACTTATTATGCTTTAGGAGGCGATGATTATGATTCATTTAAGGAGAATGGAGGCTCGATAGATGATATGATGGACAGAATGGGTTTGTAGAGTATAAAATTTAGCAACGGTGACTATAGTATATAGGAATCACCTCTTCCCATTCCGAACAGAGAAGTTAAGACTATATACGCTGATGGTACTGCACAAGTGGGAGAGTAAGTGTCGCCAAGGTCTGAGGTTGGGACTCACAGACTGTGCAAATGAGTTTGGGTTCCATGGTTATTAATTTTTTATTATATTTCACTATGAAACAAATGATTTTGTTTTGTGTGTAGATTAGAGAATTTATTTCCAAAAGAATTCTCCCTACACTTAGAAAGGCTACAGCAGATGAATAGCTTAGAGTATGTACAATATCGTTAATCGTAACAACTTTGTCAATACATCCGCAATTGGGATTCATGGGTTATGGGTGTATAATCGTGGACGGATATTCACTCTATACTTCGCAATAGAGAAGTGAGTTATTATAGTGGTAGTCTGCAGTGAGTATTCTATCTATTAGCTTAACAGTTTGTGGAATGTTTGTGTTCCCGCAATTTGCATTACTGTTGGGAGTCACTTCGGTGATGTTGGATTTTGTGATGCTCATTTATACTATAATAGTAAGATAAAGATTTGTACAAGTTAAGTGGCATAGATTCTTTGCCTAAGAAGGAAAACTGACAACCCGTATGGCGATTTATATCGCCATACGTCATTTATAAGGTTAACTGATTCTGCTTTTTTTCGACATCTTTTCGATTTTCATTTGATTGATTTATATCAGAAAGAAGCAAGGAAATCCAAATTATTGCTTAATTTTGCAGTAAGATGAGTTACCTAACAAGTAAAGCGATGCAGACCACGGCAATAGGAACAGTTGCCAACTCATTACCCGAAAACAAGGTAATTCTTATAACTCTCTTAAATTCAAGTAGGTATATACCTTATACAGATTTACGGAAAATCTCTAGAATAGCCCTGCAAAACAAAGAACGGCTCAATAACAACCCTATAGAAAAACATTCGCACATAGTGCCATACGCACCAGTTACCAGTAACCTGACAGCACGCATCATTTTCCGTCCAGTATCTTCATAGCTATATCCATATACCGCGTAATGTCAGTCGTAATCTCACGATTATATACATCGCAACGCTTACGGCCCAGGCGCACGACAATGGCATCCAAATCGGGAACAGCAATGATGTATTGCCCTAGCATACCGCGCATGTAAGGGCAACGCATACCGTGATAATCCATCACCCACGTTTGGAAACCATAATAGCTGAGTGAGTCCTTGCCCCACTGGTCTTTCAGGTATGAAGCGGGACGCATCAGTTCGTCCATATAGGCTTCGGATACCAGCTGGCGGCCGTGCCAATTGCCACGATGTAACAAGAGACTTCCGAAACAGGCTACATCGCGGGCCGTGGTATGGAAGCAACAGAAGGCTTTTTCATCACCGTCTTTTTTGTCCAGCAACCAATAGGCATCCCGTTCGGCCTGCATCGGATGCCAGAGCTTCTCTTCGGCATAGTCACTTAGTGTTTGCCCGGTGGCTGCTTCAATAACGAAAGCTAACAGTTGCGTCTCACCACTACGGTAGGAATATTGCACACCGGGACGGTCAACCACCTCCAAGCCCGTCACCAGATCATAAAGATCGTTGCCGTAATAACCATGCGTTGTGACAGAAAAGAGCGAAGCGTACGCCTCATCCCACGCCATGCCTCCACTCATGGTCAGCAAATGGCGCAGGGTGACGTCAGCCTGCATTCCTTTTGTATAGGCAGGTATGTAGCGCGATACGGGGTCGTCCAGACTATGAATCTTTCCTTCGTCAAGGGCAATACCTGCCAGCAGTCCCACAATGGTCTTTGTAGCAGAATAAATGTTTGAAGTCAGTGTGTCGTTCCACCCGTCACGGTAATTTTCGAAGACGATGCTGTCACGACGGATTACGAGGAAGGACACGGTGCGCAGGCTGTCCAAATAGTGCGCATCCTTCTCCGTCAGTTGGTAACGGTTATAATCAGCAGAAAGGGGCCAATGCCACACGTCGTCGGGATTGTGGTGTACCGTGTGCCGGTGAAAGGTTTCCAGGTCATCGATGACGGGCATCCAGTGAATGAGTGCCTGACGGGCGTAGTAGGGCAACGAAGCATACACCACACCTATCACCACTACCAGAGCGATGAGCAGGCGAAGAATGGTTTTCTTTTTTGTTTTCATAGGATTTTAGGTCGTTTCATCACAGGAAATATGGAAATTGTGACTCAGATTAATAACTCTGTGAAAGTTCATGTACACTGTAGCATTTACAAAAATACATTTTTCTTCTATCCATTGTACAAAAACCGTAATAAGATACATCATATAGGATATATATACCTTCATTTCTATAGAAGCCATTTTATTCGTACCTTTGCCCCCACAATAAAAACGAACTCAATATTTCGCCATGATACATTCCTTCCACACCCCGACTGATGGCATCGCCTTACCGAAAGCCTTCACTTTTCCTTTCCACTACACCCCTCACCCGCTCACCCGACTGGCAGCTGATGAGGTACGTCAGTACCTGCTCACACGGGACGATTGGCAGGAGGAACTTCGTCAGGGAAAGATGTTCGGGGTACTGGTGATAAAGGATACCGAAGGAAAACTAGGGTACCTGGCTGCTTTTTCGGGCAACCTGGCCGGAAGCAACCACCACGCATTTTTCGTACCTCCGGTGTATGACCTCCTGCAACCCGACGGATTTTTCCGCATTGAGGAAGCGGAGATTTCCGGCATCAACCACCGGATTGCCGCTATGGAAGCCAGCGAAGCATACTGCTCGGCTCGGGAGGAATGGAAGAAGGCGGAAGAAGAGGCACAAGCCACGCTGGCTTCTGAAAAACAGAAACTGAAAGAAGCGAAAAACCTCCGTGAACAACGTCGGAAGGAAGGCGTTTCACCCGAAGAAGCAGAAGCAATGTCGCGCGAAAGCCAGTTTCAGAAAGCAGAATTCAAACGGTTGGAACGGAGATTGAAAGAGAAGGTACAAGCGGCCGGAGAGGCTTTTCAAGCATTCGAGCAGGAGATTCAAGCCTTGCGCTACGAACGGAAAACCCGTTCGGCGGCTCTCCAATTGCGTCTGTTCGCCCAGTTCCGCATGCTCAACGCACGGGGGGAAGTGAAAGATTTATGTGAAATTTTCCGCTCTACTCCGCAAAAGACACCGCCGGCCGGTGCGGGAGAATGCGCGCTTCCCAAGCTGCTTCAGTATGCTTACCTGCATCAGCTTCAGCCATTGGCTATGGGCGAGTTCTGGTGGGGCATGTCGCCCAAGGACGAGATACGCCGTGAAGGACATTTCTATCCGTCGTGCAAAGGGAAGTGCGAACCGATTCTGAAACACATGCTCGTGGGACTGAATGTAGAACCGAATCCGCTGGAGGAGGATGTACACCGCCAGACGGCACTGGAGATTCTCTACGAGGACGAATGGCTTCTGGTGGTACACAAGCCGGCAGGCATGCTCTCCGTGCCGGGCAAGAACGACCTCGACTCTATTCTACAGCGCTTGCACAATCTTTATCCCAAGGCCACCGGTCCGCTTATCGTACACCGGCTGGACATGGCTACCTCCGGCCTGCTGCTCGCAGCCAAAACGAAGGAGGTACACAAGGAACTTCAGGCACTTTTCGAAACGCGTCTTATCCAAAAGCGTTATACGGCCCTGTTGGAAGGAGAACTGGAAACTGACGAAGGCATCATCGACCTGCCCATCTGTCCGAACCCGATGGATCGTCCGCGCCAGATGGTCAGCCGGGAATACGGGAAACGGGCCGTCACTTCCTATCGGGTACTGGAACGCAAGGACGGAAAAACACGGGTCACATTCTATCCGCATACAGGACGTACCCATCAGCTCCGTGTACATGCCGCCCATCCGGAGGGACTGAACCATCCGATGGTAGGCGACGACCTCTACGGCCAGCCGTCTGACCGTCTGTATCTGCACGCCGCCGCGCTGGAGTTCGTACATCCGGTGACTGGAGAAAAACTACACATCGTAAAAGAAGCTGATTTCTAATAAGTTACAAATTTCCTCTTTTCTCTCAAAAAAACGCCTTTGCGTTTAAAAGAAAACGCAAGTACGTTTAAGGTAAAACGCACTTGCGTTTCATGTCAAATGTACTTGCGTTTGAACCAAAACGCACTTGCGTTTTTCTGGCTGACAAAAAGCGACACATAACTGACAGATTTTCAGTGTAAAAGCATCACAAAATGACAATTCGTCAGGTTTTTATTCTTTACAAGCTGTGGCAAAGAATTTGAATTAAACTAAGCGTCGCAAGCAGGCCTGCAAGCATACAGGACGGGCTGCGACAAACGAAATGAAAATAATAAGAAACCACAACTAATAACGAGAAAGGAGACCATTTATGAACTTTAACAACTTTACAATCAAATCGCAAGAGGCAGTGCAGGAAGCGGTAAATTTGGTACAGAGCCGTGGACAGCAGGCCATCGAGCCGGAACATTTGATGGCAGGTTTGCTGAAGGTGGGCGAAAATGTAACGAACTTCATTTTCCAGAAACTCGGCATAAACGGCCAGCAGATAGAAACCGTACTCGACAGACAAATTGCCTCACTGCCGAAAGTTTCAGGTGGGGAAGCTTACCTGAGCCGAAGCGCCAACGAGGTGTTGCAGAAAGCCTTGGAAGTATCTAAGGAACTGGGTGATGAATATGTGTCACTGGAAGCCTTGTTGCTGGCACTGCTGAACGTGAAAAGTACGGTGGCCACCATCCTGAAAGATGCAGGCCTTACCGACAAGGAACTGCGGGCTGCCATTCAGGAACTGCGTCAGGGACAGAAAGTCACCTCACAGTCGAGTGAAGATACCTATCAGTCATTAAACAAATATGCCATCAACCTGATTGAAGCTGCACGAAGCGGAAAACTTGACCCGGTTATCGGCCGTGACGAGGAAATCCGACGGGTATTGCAGATTTTGAGCCGACGTACGAAGAACAATCCGATTCTGATTGGTGAACCGGGTACGGGTAAGACGGCTATCGTAGAGGGACTGGCACAACGAATCCTGCGTGGAGATGTGCCGGAAAACTTGAAGAACAAGCAGCTGTTCTCACTGGATATGGGTGCGCTAGTAGCAGGTGCCAAATACAAAGGTGAATTTGAGGAACGTCTGAAATCGGTTATCAACGAAGTGACGAAGTCCGACGGAAACATCATCCTCTTTATCGATGAAATCCACACGCTGGTGGGTGCCGGAAAAGGGGAAGGTGCCATGGATGCCGCCAACATTCTGAAACCGGCCCTGGCCCGTGGCGAACTGCGGAGCATCGGTGCCACTACCCTCGATGAATACCAGAAGTATTTCGAAAAGGATAAGGCATTGGAACGTCGTTTTCAGACAGTCATGGTAGACGAACCGGATACGGCCAGCTCTATCTCCATCTTGCGTGGACTGAAGGAGCGCTACGAGAACCACCATCAAGTGCGTATCAAAGACGAAGCCATCATCGCGGCAGTGGAACTGAGCAACCGTTACATTTCCGACCGTTTCTTGCCGGATAAGGCCATCGACCTGATGGATGAAGCGGCTGCCAAACTGCGTATGGAGCGTGATTCGCTTCCGGAAGAACTGGATGAAATCGAACGTCGGCTGAAGCAGCTCGAAATTGAACGTGAGGCTATCAAGCGTGAAAAGGACGAGGCTAAACTGGCTCAACTGAACAAGGAGATTGCAGAACTGAAGGAACAGGAGACTTCTTACAAGGCTAAATGGCAGAGTGAGAAAGAACTGGTGAACAAGATTCAGCAGAACAAGAAGGAAATCGAACAACTGAAGTTTGAAGCCGACAAGGCAGAGCGTGAAGGTGATTACGGACGTGTAGCTGAAATCCGCTACGGAAAGCTTCAGGCACTGGAGAACGAAATCAAGTCTATCCAGGAAGATCTGAAGAAGAAGCAGGGTGACAGCGCTTTAATCAAGGAAGAGGTAACGGCTGAAGACATCGCCGATGTAGTTTCTCGCTGGACGGGCATACCGGTAAGCAAGATGCTGCAAAGCGAAAGAGAGAAGCTGCTTCACCTGGAAGATGAGCTGCACAAGCGGGTTATCGGACAGGACGAAGCCATCGAAGCCGTGGCTGATGCCGTACGCCGTAGCCGTGCCGGACTGCAAGACCCGAAACGTCCGATTGGTTCATTCATCTTCTTGGGTACGACGGGTGTAGGTAAGACCGAACTGGCCAAGGCACTGGCAGAATACCTGTTCGATGATGAATCGCTGATGACGCGTATCGACATGAGTGAGTATCAGGAAAAGCATACCGTGTCACGTCTGATTGGTGCGCCTCCGGGATACGTAGGTTACGATGAAGGTGGTCAGCTTACTGAAGCCGTACGCCGGAAACCGTATTCTGTCGTGCTGTTCGATGAAATCGAAAAGGCTCATCCGGATGTGTTCAACATTTTGTTGCAGGTATTGGACGACGGACGTCTGACCGACAACAAGGGACGTACGGTGAACTTCAAGAACACCATCATTATCATGACTTCTAACCTGGGCAGTGCCTACATTCAGAGTCAGTTCGAGAAGATTAACGACCAGAACCATGACCAGATTGTAGAAGAGACCAAGAAAGAGGTGATGAACATGCTGAAGAAGACCATCCGTCCAGAATTCCTGAACCGTATTGACGAGACCATCATGTTCCAGCCGCTGAACAAGCCGCAAATCGAACAGATTGTCCGCTTGCAAATCAACGGTATCCGGAAGATGCTGGAAGGCAATGGAGTGACTTTGCAGATGACAGATGCAGCTGTCGACTTCCTGGCCACTGCAGGTTACGATCCTGAATTCGGTGCACGTCCGGTAAAACGTGCCATCCAGCGCTACTTGCTGAACGATTTGTCAAAGAAGCTTCTGTCACAAGAAGTGAACCGCGAAAAACCGATCATCGTAGAACGCGAAGGAGATGCATTGAAGTTCCACAACTAAGTCAGCGGGGTTTCCCTATCTTCTATATAAAAACAAACCCTCCGCAGGGATTTCCTCAAAAGGATACCTGCGGAGGGTTTTTGTTTGTCTGTATATGATATGAATTCTTTCGAATCAGGGTATCGTCATGCGCTTCAACTCATCCAGCGTGCCGTTGAACACATTCAAATCTACATCCTCACGGATGCCCGGCAAACGTCCCACATCGGTATGCTGCCAGAAACGCCACTGCCCTTTGTATTCCACCGAGTCGGCATAATAATGGGCTATCCAATACGGATATGAGTTGAAAACGGAATCGTTCAGGTAACGGGTCTTAAATTTATAAGAGGTATAGAGAATCGGTTTTACCCGATAATAATCTTCGATTTTATCCAACCAGACTTTCAAGTCGCGGCGAAGCTTTTTCTCATCTTCTCCCCTCACCTCGATGTCGAGCACCGGAGGCAAATCGCCCGATTCCAGTTTCACGGAGCGGATAAAGAAATCGGCCTGACGGGAAGCGTCTGTCTTGGGATTGTAAAAATGATAGGCTCCGCGGATAAATCCGTGCTTGCGGGCCTCATCGAAATTATGGATAAAGGCTGTATCGCTGAAATCACCTCCCTCGGAAGCTTTCATAAATACGAAACGTACAGGAAAAGGGGCTGTCTGGGTTTTCTGCAGTTCACTCCAGTCTATCTGTCCCTGATGGTGGGACACATCGAAACCGTGCACTTCAAATCCGTATGGCAGACATACCCCGTATGCTTTCATGCCATAGCAGGGTTTCCAGCGGTAGGCGTACGGACGAATAAAGAAATAATAAAAACAGATGACAAAACAGGCTCCAATGAAACCGAGCAGCAGGTAATAACACCACGAAGGCATCTGCCACCGACGGATGGTCTTCTTCCCTTTGGAAGTCCTGCCCGACGTTCTTCCGGAAGCGGTCTTCTTACTGCCTGTCGCTTTTCGGGTCGCAGGACGCTTGCGGGTAGTTTTTTTCACGGGCTCGTTCACCGCGAGAATGGGTGATTTCTTTGTCATCTTAACTAAAAGTTTATAGAGAATTTCAACAGATGTACCGGCAGAACCGGTTGAGCTTGTTTCAACAAATAGCGAAGAATCCGGCCCTCTTTCGGTCGGCCTGATTCTTCGCTAAATTAATTTTCCTATAGAAAGTTCCCTTCCGGGAATTCAGGAATCAAATTATTTTGCCTGTTCGTACTGCAGAGTCTTAGTCGGCTGGTCGCAAACTTCTGTAGGACCGAAGTACTGGATAGGACCCGGATAAACGTAAGCAGTTTCCTTAGCCCAAGTGTCACGTACGGCAGCAAATGCCTTGAACGGAGCACCATCCAGTTTCACCAGTGCTTTCTGGATAACCGGTTTCATTTCACCGTGACGACGTTCCATGTTCATCATCATAGTGATAGGCACACCACCTGCAATCCATTCTGCAGCAGGAGCTGTAGTGTTACGTACAGAAGACATGTAACCAGTCTTACCGTTAGCAATCAACATAGATGCAGTGTAACCCAATGAGTAGCAGTAGTCAGCATCGAAGTTAGAAGGAGCAGCGCAACGTCCTTCGTAACCGAAGAAGTGGTGCTGAGCAGCAAACTTACCTACGAACTTGCCTTCTTCTTTCCATGCAGCCAGCTTAGTAGCTACCATTTCAGACAGCAGCTTTTCAGTTTCAATCAAAGAAACCTGTACGTTTCCGTGCGGGTCACGGTCAAGCGACAACTGACGAGCTACGCCTTCCGGCAAAGAAGCATAGATAGCAGCATTTTCAGGAGACAACTTGCTGATAATATAATCACGCTGTTTAGAACGCTTGATGCTGTTGAATTCTTCACCGTTAGCAGCCAGGAAGTCGTTCAATTCAGCAATCAGACGCTTCATAGCAGGGATAAATTCAATCAAACCTTCCGGAATCAATACGGTACCGAAGTTGTTACCAGCAGCAGCACGGTCAGCAACTACCTGAGCGATATAAGTAACAATGTCATCCAAAGACATGTTCTTAGCTTCTACTTCTTCTGAGATGATACAGATGTTCGGCTGAGTTTGCAAAGCACATTCCAGTGCGATGTGAGAAGCTGAACGTCCCATCAACTTGATGAAGTGCCAGTATTTACGAGCTGAGTTACAATCGCGTTCGATGTTACCGATAACTTCTGAGTAAGTCTTGCAGGCAGTATCGAAACCGAATGAAGTTTCAATCATGTCGTTCTTCAAGTCACCGTCGATAGTCTTCGGGCAACCGATTACCTGCACGCCATAGTTCTTAGCAGCATAGTATTCAGCCAATACACAAGCGTTTGTGTTAGAATCGTCTCCACCGATAATTACCAGCGCCTTGATACCCAGTTCTTTCAAGATTTCATATCCTTTTTCGAACTGTTCTTCTTTTTCCAGTTTGGTACGTCCTGAACCGATAATATCGAAACCACCAGTGTTACGGTATTCATCGATGATATCAGCTGTCAGTTCCATATAGTTGTGGTCAACCAAACCGCCAGGACCCAGGATAAAACCGTACAATTTGTTAGCCGGGTTCAGTTTCTTGATACCGTCGAACAAACCTGAGATTACGTTGTGGCCACCAGGAGCCTGTCCACCAGACAAGATTACGCCGACGTTCATCGGAGCAAATTCTTTAGCTTCACCTTCCACAAACTGAATCAACGGCATACCGTATGTGTTCGGGAACAGCTTCTTGATTTCTTCCTGATCGGCTACAGACTGAGTCGGTTCGCCTTCCTTAGCTACTACAGCACCAGTCAACGCTTTCGGCAATTTCGGCTGGTAAGCAGCTCTTGCGATTTGTAATGCACTTTTTGTCATAATTGTTATTTTTATAAAGGTGTATGAATTAATCTTTATTGTTGCTGTGCAAATTTCGTATTTTTTTTGCAAATATGAAAGAAAGCCGGCATTTTTAGCCGCATCTAGCTTCTTTTCTCTTCTTCTACCCTTGCCTTGATACGATCCAGCAGGCGCAGACATCCCTGCAGACGCGGATTCTCATGACACACGTAGGCCTGCATGATTAACCGGTGCACGGTTTCTTTGACATCGGGTATATAGACAGCCTTGTCCAGTTGCATCTCTGCCGGAAATTCGGCCTGCTCTGCCCAGGCTTTCAGCTCGTCTACTTCTTCAATGGTATATACATTCTTGTCCATATAATAGATGATATTAAAAGGGATAACCTACTGCAAAATGAAACGCGAAGTCGCGCTTGAAATCAGGAGAGATAATCGGATAACGGTCGCGTCCGGTGTACATCGGATTGATAGCCTTCATACCTCCGTCGAAACGGATAATCAGGAAGTCCAGGTCGAAACGCAATCCTAATCCGTAGGCCACGGCCAGCTGTTTATAGAAACGGTTGAACTTGAAAAGTCCTTCGGGCTGCATTTCCCGATTTCGGATGGTCCACACATTTCCGGCATCCACAAATGCCGCACCGTTCAGTTTCCAAAACAAATGGGTACGATACTCCAAATTCAGGTCGAGCTTGATGTCACCGGTATGGTTTACATAATCCAGACTGTTGCTGTCGCCACGGTACCCCCCCGGTCCCAACGAACGGACACTCCATCCGCGCACACTGTTGGCACCTCCGGAGAAATAGAGTTTTTCAAATGGAAGGCTCTTGGAATTTCCGTACGGAACGGCCACCCCTACCCCCACATGGAACACCAAGGCATTACGGTCGTCAATCATGAAATTCTTGGCATAATCGAAATCCGTCTTTACATACTGCGCAAAACTGATATTGGCCATCTGATATGCCTCCCCGTTCTTCGGACTACCATTAATCATCCGTGAAAACAAATACAACAAGTTGCCCGACTCTTCAATATTGAAACGGATAGAATAAGAATTGCGTTGCGATGTCTTCAATGTAGTAGCACCCGAACTATTATAAGTATAAGTATAGCCCAGACGCACAATAAACAAGTCTTCATAGCTATAACGCAGTAATGGATTCCTTTCGTCCATATAGTCTAGGTATTCACGAAAAGTTTCCGAACGATAGGGCATGTAAATATAATTCAAGTCGAACACATCAAAACGATGGGTCGCTCCACGCTTTCCCCAACGGTAACTCCAGGCCGCAGAAGCCACAGTACGCTCAAACTCCGGACGAATCTGCCAGTTGTATTTTACCGTTACCTCAGAAGTAGCACGGCTACGACGACGGAAATCAGACGACAGGAAAGGAAACATAAATTCCGGGAAGCTCAAGCTGGTTTCTACCCCGTATTCCAGGTAGTTGCTGTTGGCATATCCTTCCAGTCCTGTAACCGCTTCGTATGCCCCACGCAGCTTAATGGTAAAGGTTTCAGAACCCTTAAACAAGTTCCGGTGGGAATAAGCTACGGAAGCTGCAGCACCCAAGTCGCCCGCCGAGTTGGTACCTTCAATTTCAAAAGAAAGCGACTTGTTCTTGTTTCGGGTAAGCATGACGTACGCATCCAGATAAGCCGAATCAGCCTCCAACTCTTCACGAAAACGGATGTTGGAATATTTCAGGATGTTCAGTCGCCCCAAAGCAGAATAAGTATTCTGCACATCGCGATTACGATACAGTTTTCCAGATTGCAAATAATTATAATCACTGATTACCTGCGGACGCAAGAACAACTTATCCTTATAAAAAAAATTCACTCCTCCCGAGCGAAGAGAATCCACTCCTTTCAAGCTCTCGGAAGTCAGCTCTGCAAAGTCCACATCGAACATAAAATCAACGTTGCGAATATAATACTGACGATGCTGTGAAGGAGGGTCTTCCTTCTTTCGCTGATAAGGATGGAGTTGCATAATCAAGTCGACATTGCGCGAGTTACGCATGGTATCGACCTGATACGTAATAAAATCTTTGTTGAAACGATAATAGCCCCGGTTCTGAAGATACTGTGTAATGCGGTCACGTTCTTGATCAAGCTTGTTTACATCGAGACGGGAGCCAGACTTCAGATAAGAACGAGCTGAATCTGCCATCAGATAATCATGTATCTGGTAGTCAGCAATATCGTATGCCACATGCGAAATCAGATAAGGCTCACCAGAATGAATCTGATAACCAACTTTAATTTTTTTCCCTTTCACCTGGGTGTACATACTCACCTGCCCGCTCATGTATCCCATGTTGCGCACCGCCTGTTCTATCTGCAAGCGGGTTTCTTCCGCCAAGTTCGGGTCATAAATACGGGGAGCATCTCCCATACGGTACAAGAAACGGTTAATCCACTTTGTAGAATCCTTTCCAGCTGCTCCGTAAATATACATAGGGAGTTTCACCAGACTGAACCACTTGGCATTGGGTGTCTGGCGAAGATACATATTCATCTGCGAAGGCTTGATTTCCTTGTTATCTGATTCTACTTTTACGTTATCCAGAAGATAGTGTCCCTCAGGAATGAATTTACTGACCGAACATCCGCTCAGAAAAAGCAGCAGGACAAGCAGGCCGATATAGATACGGGGGATTATCTTCATACAAACTGAAACTATATGCAAAATTTTATATGCAAAGATAGGCAATATTAAAAATATCTTCTTAGCTTTGTTCTTAAAATATAATTAAAAATCCCCGTCACACTATGCTGAGCAAAAACAGAATCAAATATATCCGGTCATTGGAGATGAAAAAATACCGGAAAGCAGAAAAAGCTTTCTTGGCCGAAGGTAACAAACTGGTCAACGACCTGCTGGGACACTTTTCATGCAAACTGTTAATTGCTACGGCCCAGTGGCTGGAGGCTCATCCGCTTCTGCTCGCTCAGGAAACCATTGAGGTAAGTGCGGAGGAACTGGCACGTGCCAGTCTGCTGAAAACCCCGCAAGAAGTGCTGGCTGTATTCGAACTACCTTCTTATACTTATGATGATTCATTACCAGGCCATTCACTCTGTCTGGCACTGGATGACGTGCAAGACCCGGGTAACTTAGGCACTATCATCCGTATTGCCGACTGGTTTGGTATAGAAGATATTTTCTGTTCACAGGGTACAGCCGACGCCTTTAACCCGAAAACCGTGCAGGCTACGATGGGAGCTTTGGCACGCGTCAAGCTGCATTACTGCGATTTGAAAGAATTCATTCGTGTACAGACAGAAAGGAACGTACCGGTGTTCGGCACCTTCCTGGACGGAAAAAACATCTACTCGCAAGAGTTATCCGCACAAGGGGTTATCGTGATGGGAAATGAAGGGAACGGAGTGTGCAAAGAAATTGAAGCACTCGTTTCTCAAAAGTTGCTGATTCCTAACTACCCGCAAGGAAAGGATACCAGTGAATCATTGAACGTAGCAGTGGCCACTGCCATCGTATGTGCGGAATTCCGCCGCCGTCTGTCATAAACGCACCAGACGGCTTCGTTCGGTAAATTCCATCTTCTGCAAATCAAAAAACGGCACATGGAAAGCATAAAGCGGCTGGTCTCCTGTCACCGCAGAAGCAATCCGCGCACGAAACTCCTGAAACGTTTCACCTTTTCTTAATTCCGAATCAGAAGCTACCAGAACAATCAGTCCGCCCAACCACTGGGTATTCCGGACCTCTTCTTCCAAAGGCTCCATCGACACCCACGTACGACCAGCTACTTCCAGTCCTATACGCTGCATACGGAACAGTTTGTCCTGCCCCGCATGCCAGAGATAATGAGATGCATAATACTGCATAAGTATCAGCGTTTGGTAATTTCCTGCCGTTTTACCCTACGAAGGGTATCGTTCTGCGCAAGTGTATCGGCTTTTACGCCTGCAGAATCAATCTGCTTCTGCAAATTCTCCTCATGCATGCGATAACGCATCAGACGTATATCGCTGATTAAGGCCGATGAATGTTCTTTTCCGGCGTAATACATAAATCCGCTCACGCTCTTGTACTTAAATGCAGAATCCGGGCGAAGCATCAGGCGCTGTATGCCCGAAGCCTCTACCACCCGACTGATTCCCTGCGTACTGTCGTTATCAAATACCACATTCATGGCCATCACTACCTTACCTTCATGCTTACCTTTAGGCAGGAAAGAGAAATTTGCTTCCAGCACCATCTTGTCCCTCTCGTGGAACGATGTATCAGCCTTCAAATCGAAAGTCAGCTTATTGGTGAGTATAGAAGAGGTCAGCCAATAAATGGTACGGTCCTGCCAGAGGTCTACCGTATCACCCGACAATGAAACCGCCACTTCTCCGCTGCTGCGGACAGTCTGCTTTTTCAACAGTTCAGCAGTAGTCTCCATGCGCTTCTGCAGATTCTGATAAATTGTATTCATCTCGTCGCTGTGACGTGAATACCATACCATAGACGAATCAAACTCCGCCTCCGTTACTCCATGCTTCTGGAATACGTATGCCAGGTAAGCCTGTTTCTTGTAATTCTCATCGTAAGGTAAATCCGCACTCATCGTAGTTGCCAGATGGTAATCATAAAGCAGGTTCTCCATGGCTTGCGGCTGGATAATTTCTTCCGGCACTTTCTTGCCACAGCTCCACATGCCGCACAGCGCCAGCATGGATACTCCTATAAGCGATATTCGTTTCATTTCTTGGCTTCTTTATGGGAAGAATTCGCATGCGTTTCCGTATTCAGGTAATGCGAATAAAAAATAAGCAAGGCAATGATGCCGCAACTGATAGCCGCATCGGCAAAGTTAAAAATCGGGCTGAAGAAAATAAAGTGATCACCTCCTACAAAAGGCATCCAGTCAGGCCAGTAGGTATCGATAATCGGGAAGTAGAACATATCGACCACCTTGCCATGCAACCAGTCGGAATATCCCTGTCCCAGTGGAACCCACGAAGCAATCTGCGAATGCGTACTCTCGCTGAATATCTCTCCATAGAACACACAGTCGATGATGTTACCCACTGCGCCGGCCAGAATCAAGGAAAGACAAACCAGGTAACCATTCTTCACCTTGTCCGTCCGTTTCACCAGTTTCACCAAATAGACCGTAATCAATATGGCAGCCACGATACGGAAAAGCGTCAGGAACAGTTTAGCAAAAATCTCCAGACCAAAAGCCATACCGTTGTTTTCCGTAAAATAGATATAAAACCAGTCAGTCACATGAATATTCTCATGCAAATACATGTTCGTCTTCACCGCAATCTTGATAAGCTGGTCGATAATCAGTACTCCTGCCACCACAAGAGTAACCAGACGTCCCTGAGTGAAAAATTTTTTCATCTTCTTCAATTTGCAAATTGGATTCAAAAAAATTGAGAACTGAAAATTGAAAATGGATCACTTTGAAAAGTCCCGTTTCTCAATTTTCAATTCCCAATCTTCAATTAAAAATTCATTTCGTTACTTCTTTCCCTGCTGCTTGGCCTCGATACTCAATGTAGCATGAGGAACAGCACGAAGGCGCTCAGCGGGAATCAATTTACCTGTTTCGCGACAGATACCGTAAGTTTTGTTTTCAATACGGACAAGCGCCGCACGCAAGTTTTGAATGAACTTCAGCTGACGGGCAGCCAGACGAGTAGTTTCTTCTTTCGATAAGGTATTGGCACCTTCTTCCAACACTTTATATGTAGGAGATGTATCGTCAGTATCGTTACCATCTGTGTTCATTATACTACTTTTCAGTTTCTCATAGTCGCGTTCCGCGAGCTGAAGTTTCTCCATGATAATGGCGCGGAATTCCTCAAGTTCTGCGTCAGAATACCTTGTTTTTTCAGCCATAGTGCTTAAGTTTTAAGTTAATAATAGTATCCACCCGACTAAAGCCGGGTGGATGAGTTCATATTACAGCTTCGTTACATTTACATACAACGAGAAGTCATCAAAGTTAAGTTCAGTACCGTCAACCACTTCATCAGCCAATGTCAGTGAGTTAGCTAGCACCTGGTTGCAAATATAAGTATTATATTCATTTATCGCGTCATCGGTATTTGAATTTTTTGACAGCACGATAGCAATCTTGTCAGTAATTTCAAAACCGCTGCTCTTACGGATATTCTGAATACGGTTCACCAGTTCGCGAGCAATACCTTCACGCTTCAGTTCATCGGTTACAGTCACTTCAAGCGCTACAGTCAACTTACCTTCATTGGCTACCAGCCATCCCGGAATGTCTTCACTGAAGATTTCTACGTCGGCAGCTTCTACCACCGCATCTGTTCCGTCAAGCTGGAAGGTGTAACTTCCGTTCTTTTCCAGTTCAGCAATAGCTTCCTGCGACATACCTGCCACAGCTGCAGCCACCGCTTTCATCTGTTTTCCGAATTTCGGGCCCAGTTTCTTGAAGTCACATTTTACTTTCTTCACCAGTACGCCTGCCGCACCATCCACGAACTTGATTTCTTTCACGTTCACCTCGTTCATGATCAAATCTTTCACAGCTTCGATATGCTGCTTTTGCGCTTCATCTACCACCGGAATCATGATACACTGCAGCGGCTGACGAACCTTGATGTTGACCTTACGACGCAAAGCCAATACCATAGAAGTCACATCCTGTGCCATCTGCATACGAGCTTCCAGTTCTGCATTAATCAGGTTTTCATCGGCTACCGGGAACTTGGCAAGGTGAACAGATACTACCTGGTCACGTCCGGTCACTGCAATCAAATCCATGTACAGACGGTCTGCATAGAACGGAGCAATCGGTGCCATCAGCTTAGCTACCGTTTCCAAGCAAGTGTACAAGGTCTGGTAAGCAGACAACTTATCAGTTGACATGGCACTACCCCAGAAACGTTTACGGTTCAGGCGCACGTACCAGTTACTCAAGTTATCGTTTACAAAGTCTGTAATCAGACGGCCAGCCTTTGTCGGTTCGTAATCGGCAAAGCAAGCATCCACATTCTTAATCAATGAATTCAACAGTGAAAGAATCCAACGGTCAATTTCCGGACGCTCGTTCATCGGCACATCTTCTTCAGCGTATGTAAAGCCATCTACATTGGCATATAGTGCAAAGAATGAGTAAGTATTATACAATGTTCCAAAGAACTTACGACGTACTTCATCCACTCCGTCAGTATCGAACTTCAGGTTGTCCCATGGAGAAGAATTGGTAATCATGTACCAACGCAACGGATCAGAACCAAACTTCTCGATTGCACCGAACGGATCTACGGCATTACCCAGACGCTTAGACATCTTGTTTCCGTTCTTATCGAGTACCAGACCGTTTGAAATCACGTTCTTGTAAGCCACACTGTCGAACACCATTGTAGCAATGGCATGCAATGTAAAGAACCATCCACGAGTCTGGTCCACACCTTCCGCAATGAAGTCGGCCGGATAGTAGCTACGTGAATCTACCAGTTCCTTGTTTTCGAACGGATAGTGCAACTGTGCATACGGCATGGCACCTGAGTCAAACCATACGTCAATCAAATCTGATTCACGCTTCATCGGTTTGCCTGAAGCAGATACCAGGATGATATCGTCCACATACGGACGGTGCAAGTCAATCTTATCGTAATTTTCCTTGTTATATACACCTGGCTGGAATCCTAATTTCTTATACGGATTTTCAGTCATGAAGCCAGCAGCAACAGACTTTTCAATCTCGTTGTACAGTTCTTCTACTGAACCGATGCAGATTTCTTCGCCATCCTCACTTCTCCAAATAGGCAACGGAGTACCCCAGTAGCGCGAACGGCTCAAGTTCCAGTCATTCAAGTTTTCCAACCACTTGCCGAAACGTCCGGAGCCAGTTGACTCAGGCTTCCAGTTGATGGTCTTGTTCAACTCAATCATACGGTCCTTACAAGCAGTAGAGCGAATAAACCAGCTATCCAACGGATAGTACAATACCGGTTTGTCGGTACGCCAGCAGTGCGGATAGTTGTGCACGTGCTTTTCAGTCTTGAATGCCAGTCCCTGCTGTTTCAGCATCATGCAGATATATACGTCGAGCGATTCAGCAGCCTGTGCAGCCTTTTCATCGTATTTTCCGTCTACAGTGAACTGCGGGTCGTATGCATTCTTCACCCAACGGCCTTCATATTCCTTATATTTTTCTACATCGACACATTCCTTTACGAAAGCCTCATCCAGTTCCTCCATCAGGTAGAACTTACCGGTCAGGTCAACCATCGGACGAGTCTCGCCTTTCTTATTAATCATAAACAAAGAAGGAATACCTGCTGCACGAGCCACGTTCGCATCATCCGCACCAAATGTCGGCGCAATGTGTACGATACCCGTACCGTCTTCTGTAGTTACATAATCACCCGGGATTACACGGAAAGCTTTGGCCGAAGCTTCTTTCCAGGAACCGTCTTCTGCAGCTTCCACTGGTTTCACCCATGGGATAAGCTGCTCGTATTCCATACCAACCAGGTCAGTACCCTTGTACTCGCCTACCACCTTGAACGGAATCAACTTGTCACCCGGCTTGTAGTCTTCCAGCGCAATATCTTCTGCCTTTTTATTGAAATGCGTATAGAGCAAAGGTTTGGCAAGTACCACCGTCATCTTTTCTCCATTATAGGCATTGTAAGTCTGAACTGCTACGTAGTCAATCTTCGGACCCACACAGAGTGCCGTATTTGAAGGCAAAGTCCACGGAGTAGTGGTCCATGCAATGAAATAAGGTGTACCCCACTCTGCCATTTCCGGCTTCGGATTCTTCATCTTGAACTGACCTACCACGGTAAGGTCTTTCACATCGCGGTAACATCCCGGCTGGTTCAATTCATGTGAACTCAAGCCTGTACCAGCTGCCGGAGAATACGGCTGGATGGTATATCCCTTGTACAGCAAACCTTTCTTGTAAAGCTGCTGCAACAGCCACCACAAAGTTTCAATGTAACGGTTATCGTAGGTAATGTACGGATTTTCCAGATCTACCCAGTAACCCATCTTATGGGTAAGGTCAGTCCATTCTTTAGTGAACTTCATGACATCCGTGCGGCAATGCTTGTTATAATCTGCCACCGAAATCGTTTTACCGATATCCTCTTTAGTGATTCCAAGTGCCTTTTCCACTCCCAGTTCCACCGGAAGTCCGTGTGTGTCCCATCCAGCTTTACGCTTCACTTGGAAACCTTTCATGGTCTTGAAACGACAGAATGTATCCTTAATCGTACGTGCCATCACGTGGTGAATACCCGGCATACCGTTAGCCGAGGGAGGACCTTCGTAGAACACGAAAGAAGGATACCCTTCACGTTCTGTCATACTTTTAGAGAACACATCGTTTTCATCCCATTTTTTCAGCACCTCCTTGTTTATTTCTGACAAGTTGAGCTGAGAATATTCAGTAAACTTCTTACTCATAATTATGTGGTTTTTATCTAATTTCTAATCATTCAGGAAGTAACCTCCCAAATTTAGGCTGCAAATTTATAAGAAAAAAAGGTTATATAAAAGAAATAAGAAAAAAATACTGCCGGCTAGCATAGTTTATAAACTTAAATAAACCTATTAAAATGAAAGGCCGAATATGCACAATTTATCTAGCGTCGTTTTTTGCTTGAGCATTCATAACAACCCTTATATTTGTTTTTCAAAAAATCTCCTTACCTTTAACGCCCTAACCCTTTACTATTTTTATATGAAAAAAATCAGTACAATTTTATGGATGGTGGCAATATGGATGATGGGACTGATGCCGGTTCGTGCCGCCGCAGGAGTACCAGACCGTGACCTACAGAGTGAAAAAAGTGAAACCGTAATTTGCCGCGGAGTAGAAGCACACACATCCGGTCCAATGCTTCAGGTGGGACAGGTAGCACCCGATTTTCACGCCGTCAATGCAAAGATAGAAGAAGTAAGCTTATCCGATTTCAAAGGAAAGAAAGTGATACTGAACATCTTCCCCAGTCTGGACACTCCGACATGTGCCTTGTCCGTAAGGCAATTCAATGTCCGGGCCGCAGGGCTGGAGAATACAGTCGTATTATGTATTTCCATGGACCTTCCCTTCGCACAGTCACGTTTCTGTTCTACCGAAGGGCTGGATAATGTCATTCCGCTGTCCGTATTCCGCAGCCGTGATTTTGTCGCACGCTACGGTCTCCAGCTAGCCGACGGACCCTTGGAAGGTTTAATGGCCCGTGCCGTCATTGTAGTGGACGAAAGCGGGAAGGTAAGTTACACCCAGCTGGTGGAAAACATTTCCCACGAACCGGACTACGAAGCGGCTTTAAAAGCTGCACAATAAGCAGAAAGTGAAGGGATGCTCATTCCCTTCCTTTTGCATTAAATCGAAACCCCAACCCTAACATCAGATTGTTGGGGTCCTTGAAGTCGTGCAACTGATACCCCACATGCAGAAAAAGATTTTTGGTGATATCGGTTTTTAAAGCCAATACCTGATAGAATGAATCCGTATCGGCTCCTTTGCAGATGACATTCCGGCCGATACCTAAATTGATAGAAAATATCGGCATCACAACTTCTGCCCGCACGGAAAGCCCTACGGCAAACTGTTCGCGGAAAGGAGGACGATAGAACTTGATGGTCTCCGCATCGGGCTGCCCCACACTATTGGCTATGTAACCGGATATGTTGGCACTTTCATCGTACTGTGCATCGACTGATACACCGGCTCTGAAGTAACGGCTGAAGTTGTACATCGGCGTAAAATTCAGCCCGAGAATACCAAATGAGCCGGGCACCAGCACAGGATTTCCACCTTCTGGAAACACGCTTTTCTTCCGGGTGGCTCCGTACACAATGAGGTCGTAACTGACATAGGGCTTGAAAGGCGGACGCCGAACAAGGCCGGAAGAGCCATCTGCCAGCGTAACACGCGACGTCCCTCCGAAATAACGTGTCAAACCAATACTGGCTCCCAAAGTATTCACTCCCGCATTGGGATAAGCGGTATTCCCGTTTGAAAAGTGCGTCGCACCGATTCCTGCCCTAAGATTTGTCTGCGCATCCAGTTGCCAGTTCAGCAGGAAACTCAGGTGAATGTACGCATTCATTTTGGAACCTACCACCCTGTTGTAGGGATTCGATTCCGCATCATACTTCTTCCATCCGAAAGAGGCTCCGAAGTTCCATTCATAATCCAGTGACAACCGAGGAGTCAGACTGGCTATGCGCGAGGTCTGAAAGGCATACACTGACCAGGGGGTTCCCAGTTCGGAAGAATGGAAAAACGTGTTATACCCCACCCCGATTCCTTGTACGCCATGAGGATACATTCGGCCGAAATAAGTATCCGGCGCAAACTTGAACCCGTATTTCAAATGAACCGACAGGTTTTTCCGGATGGGAGAAAACGTGGCATTGTTTCCGGAAAAGAACTCATGCGTGGGAAAAACATAAGCCGGCTTGACGTCAATACCTGCTATATGAATCATTTTCCGAGAAAGACTGTCCTTGCCATCGGCATAGAGAGAAAGTGCACGGAACAACACAAGCGCACACATGCACAGTCTGACTGCTAGTCTATTTATCTTCATCGGTAATTGCAATAGGAATGATTAAATAATTAAACGGTTTCTTGCTGGAAAGCGTACCGGAGATTTCTAATTTCTTTCCGGTCAGCGAGTTGGAAAGATAGGCTTTATAAGGTACGTTATACTGCTCTATTCCATTATACACTTCCAGACGTACGTGCTTGCCTGCCTCTACCGTTTTCGATACCTTCAATTCCTTGTCGAGCCCCGCATCCAGCCGTTGTGCCTGATGACGGAAAGAGACCTTCGTGCCATACAATCCCGGTGTGCCGTTCACTATATCCGGAATCTCCACCTGGGAAGCAGCATCGCCCAGCAACTTCCGTAAATCGTTTTCATCTCCTCCCCAGCCGCCATACTCCATGTAAAACTCCACGATACGGGCTGAATTTTTATAAGGATAAAAATACACTGTGGCAGGGCTACTGGCATCCAGGGTATTCACTTCCACCTGTTCTATGGGTTCCAGCATGTAATCGGAGGAAGAAAACTGACTCCAGTCGTATGCCACACTGTCTATCTGATATTTACGGGTAGGAGAAAAAGACACGCGAATCACCTTCTCTTCATAACGGTTGCCCACCCTGACAAGTGTTTCAAACGGCTGGTCATAGAGATTCTCGCCGGAAATAAAATGCAATTCACTGCCGTTTCTTTTTTCCACACGAAAATTCAGAAACGCATTCTTGCAATACACAATGCCGGTTTCTCCTTCCTCAAAAGGAAGATATTTGGAGTTTTTCCCTTCCAGATCTGTGGCCGACACTGCGACCCCTTCCCTCAGACTTTCTACCCCTAAAATATCCCAGTTGTCTGCCTCAAAGCAAACAGTTACTTCTTTTTCTGTTTCGGATAAAGACACGGAAGGTTCTGCCGACAGGAATCTGTCAATAAAAACATCGCTGTTGCATCCGGCCAAAAGCCACGCGACAGCGAGAATACCGCATTGCAGCCTACGGAATGTGCTTTTCATCATCACATGCATTTACTTGTTCATAGGTTTATGATTCAAAACATAAAGTTAGACAGTTTTTCAATATGACAGACATATTTCCGCAAAAAAGCCCGTCATTGACACATTTTTTAGCAGTAAAAGAAGTTAACCAACAAGCATTATAATATCAATGATTTTACGTACATTTGTCTGACATTCTATTAAACTCGCATACGTATGAAATATTTTGAAGTGACCTTTACCGCACAGCCGTGCAATGAAACCATCACAGATGTATTATCGGGACTGACAGCCGACATCGGTTTTGAAAGTTTCGTGGAATGTGAAAACGGCATGAAGGCCTACATCCAGCAGAGCCAGTTTGACGAGGCTGCGCTCAAGCAAGTGGTAGAAGATTTTCCGATACCCGACGCAAGCATCAGTTATTCCATCACAGAGCCGGAAGACAAGAACTGGAACGAGGAATGGGAAAAGAATTTCTTCCAGCCCATCGTCATCGACAACCGCTGCGTGATTCACAGTACCTTCCACAAGGATTACCCGAAGGCCGAATACGACATCGTCATCAATCCGCAGATGGCTTTCGGTACCGGACACCATGAAACCACCAGCTCTATCTTAGGAGAATTGTTAGAGGCTGACCTGAAAGGCAAATCGGTGCTCGACATGGGATGCGGCACATCCATCCTGGCCATCCTGGCCAGCATGAGAGGAGCCGGAAAGGTGACTGCCATCGACATTGACGACTGGTGTGTGAACAACTCGCGCGACAACATTGCCCTGAACGGCATTTCCAATATCACCGTGGAACTGGGAGATGCTTCCCTGCTGAACGGACGGGAACCTTTTGATGTAGTGATAGCCAATATCAACCGCAACATTCTGCTGCAGGACATGCCGGCCTATGCGGCCTGCATGAAGAAAGGTTCGGAACTATACATCAGCGGATTCTACACGGAAGACATTCCGGTGCTGCGCGAAAAAGCGGAGAGTCTGGGCATGGAATACGTACATCACCGCGAAAAGCACAACTGGGCTGCCGTAAAATTTATCATGAAATAAGCAAGCTGCCTAAATAACGGCAAAGGCTGTCAGCGCTTCAATGCCCTGACAGCCTTTTTCATGTCTTCACTCACACGGTAGGACTCACCGATTTTCTGAATGGTTTTGCGGAAAGTAAAATCGTCCAGATGACAATGACGCAGAAAAGCCATGGTCTGTTCCGGAAACTTGACAAAACAGAACGAAAGTGCCCAGGCTACAGCCATGCGTACGTAGTATCCTTCGTGACGAATCCCGTCGAGCAGGGAAAGATACTCCTCCAGGTGGGCTTCATCCAGGAAATAGCTCATTCCCATCACTACGCCGAAACGTACCTCATACTCGCCCGATGCCTTCATCCATTCTTTCAGGTATTCCCAAAGCCGCACCTCATTACGGCGAATAAAAGTTTTTCCTCCTCCAAACTTAAACGTATCGCACACCGACCAGCTGTTGATTATCCACACAAAACGCGTCACACGGTGAAGATAAACTTCCACGTCCTCATCTGGCCGGATGCAGCCCAGCACCATGCCTTGCAGCATGCGTTCTTCCATATAAAACCCGTCGGCTGTGTCAAAGTAGTGCTCCCAGTCTGCCTTGGCAATCCTTGCAGCCAGTTTCCGCAACGCCGGCAAACGAATGCCCAACACATGTTCCACCCCCGGGTGAAGCCCCTCGGTAAACTTGCGGTTTCCCTCTTCCGCCAGTATCAGCAGATGTTCTTTGACGGTCAGACCGTCCAGTCGAAACTCTTCCATACCTTATTATATAGCAAGATTTAAAACGTGGAACAAAGATAGGAAAAATTGAAAATTTTCCATCCATTTGTTTGGCATTTTTATTTTAATGGTTACCTTTGCGACTGAAACAATAGAAAAACAAGAAAAATAACATTATGAATCTTTCTACGGTAAATACATTCTTCTGGTGGCGCCGCTTACAACTCCAAAGGTCGTAAGGGAACTCAGTCGCATGTATATACCTCAATAGTAATAATATCACAGAAGGGCTGTCGTAACTTTACGACGGCCCTTTTTGTTTTTTCACCCTAATGCAAACAAGTATACTCATGAAAACTTATCAAGTAAACCAGGAAGGATTTTATGGAGATTTTGGCGGAGCCTACATACCGGAAATTCTCCATCGCTGTGTGGAAGAATTACGAAATGCCTACCGCAAGGTACTGGCAGACGAAGGATTCCAAAAAGAATATGATGCGTTGCTCAAGGACTACGTGGGACGTCCTTCACCACTTTACCTTGCCCCACGCTTGTCGGAAAAATACGGATGCAAGATTTACCTGAAACGGGAGGACCTGAACCATACGGGAGCGCACAAAATCAACAATGCCATCGGACAAGTGCTTCTGGCCCGGAGAATGGGTAAGAAACGCATCATCGCCGAAACAGGAGCCGGACAGCACGGAGTAGCCACGGCTACAGTATGTGCCCTGATGGGAATGGAATGTGTGGTCTACATGGGAAAGACCGACGTAGAACGGCAGCGGGTAAACGTGGAACGCATGCAGATGTTAGGGGCCAGAGTGGAAGCCGTGACTTCGGGCAACATGACCCTGAAGGATGCCACGAACGAAGCCATACGCGACTGGTGCTGCCACCCGGCGGACACGTACTATGTGATTGGTTCCACAGTGGGGCCTCATCCCTACCCCGACATGGTAGCCCGCTTGCAGTCGGTCATCAGCAAAGAAATCAAAAAACAGCTGATGGAACACGAAGGACGTGACTATCCGGACTACCTGATGGCCTGTGTGGGAGGAGGAAGCAATGCCGCCGGAACCATCTATCACTACCTGGACGATGAACGGGTGAAAATCATCTTAGCTGAAGCCGGAGGAAAGGGAGTGGAAACGGGATTGTCGGCTGCAACCATCCAACTGGGCCGGCTGGGCATCATTCATGGTTCCAAAACCCTGGTCATGCAGGATGAGGACGGACAGATTCTGGAACCATATTCCGTTTCGGCCGGACTGGATTACCCCGGCATCGGTCCCATGCATGCCAACTTAGCCGCACAGAAAAGAGCCACCGTGCTGGCGGTCAATGACGACGAAGCCCTGCGGGCTGCCTTCGAACTGACACGGCTGGAGGGCATCATTCCGGCACTGGAATCGGCCCATGCCTTAGGAGCACTGGAGAAAGTGAAGTTCCAGCCCTCGGACATCGTGGCGCTGACCGTGTCGGGAAGAGGCGACAAAGACATTGACACTTACCTGAAATACAAAAACAACCCTGAAAATTTTTAAACGAGAAAAAGCCATGAAGAAATTTGCTTATACCACCCACTACAAAACGCTGCCCGGCGACTTGCATACGCCTGTGAGCACGTACCTGAAAGTGCGCGACTTGTTTCCGCAAAGCATTCTGCTGGAAAGTTCCGATTACCACGGAGTGGAAAACAACCGCTCTTTTATCGGACTGAACCCCATTGCCAGTTTCTCCGTGAACCACGGAATCGTGACCACGGTCTTTCCGGACAAAAGCCGTGAAGAGCGTCCGCTCACTCCCGATTTCCAGGTGGAAGATGCTTTTCAATATTTCCTGAGACAGTTTCAGGTGGAAGGAGAATATGCCCGCTACGGAGGAGTGTACGGCTACACCACGTTCAATGCCGTCCGCTATTTCGAACAGATCCCGGTGAAAGACAGCAGCGACCCGAAGAACGATGCGCCGGAGATTCTCTACATTCTCTACAAGTACCTGATTGTGTTCAACGACTTCCAGAGCGAGATGGTGCTGGTGGAGTTGCAGGGCAACGACGAGCCGAGCCACATTGACGAAGTGGAGAAGGCGGTACTGAATCGCAACTACACCACCTACGCCTTTCGGGCGACGGGCGACACCACCAGTACGCTGACCGACGAGGAGCACAAGGCCAATATCCGCAAGGGCATTGCCCACTGCAAGAGAGGCGACGTGTTTCAGATTGTGCTTTCCCGCCGTTTCATCCAGCGCTATGAAGGCGATGATTTCACCCTCTACCGGGCATTGAGAAGCATCAATCCTTCGCCTTACCTGTTCTATTTTGATTTCGGCGGTTTCCGGATTTTCGGTTCCTCTCCCGAAACGCATTGCAAGATTGAAGCGGGAAAGGCCACCATCGACCCCATTGCCGGCACCACCCGCAGAAGCGGAGACAAAAAGACGGATGCCGCACTGACCGAAGCCCTGCTGGCCGACCCGAAGGAGAATGCCGAACATGTGATGCTGGTGGACCTGGCACGGAATGACTTGAGCCGGAATTGCCACGACACGCATGTGGAATTCTACAAACAGCCGCAATACTACAGTCATGTGATTCACTTAGTGAGCAGGGTAAGCGGCACACTGGACAAGGAAGCCGACCCGATTAAAACGTTCATCGACACCTTTCCGGCCGGCACACTCAGTGGGGCTCCCAAGGTAAAGGCCATGCAGCTCATCAGTGAAATCGAGCCGCACAACCGGGGGGCTTACGGAGGTTGCATCGGCTTCATCGGACTGAACGGCGATTTGAACCAGGCCATCACCATCCGTACCTTCGTGAGCCGTAACAACGAACTCTGGTTCCAAGCCGGTGGGGGCATCGTAGCCAAAAGTGACGAGAACAATGAACTGCAAGAAGTAAACAACAAGTTGGGAGCATTGAAAAAAGCCATTCTCCTGGCCGAAAAAATATAACACACCATGAAAATTGTCATCATCGATAACTACGACTCATTTGTGTACAACCTGAGTCATGCGATAAAAGAACTAGGAGCAGAAGTCACCGTAAAACGCAACGACCAGTTCCGGTTAGAAGAACTGGAGGAATTCGACAAGATTCTGCTGTCGCCCGGTCCCGGTGTTCCGGAAGAAGCCGGCCTGCTGCTGGATGTCATACGTACGTATGCCGGAAAGAAACCGATATTGGGAGTCTGCCTGGGCGAACAGGCCATCGGCGAAGTGTACGGAGGAAAACTGACCAACCTGGATGAGGTGTTCCACGGCATACAAAGTCCCATCAGTCTGACTGCGACGGACTATCTGTTCGAAGGACTTCCCTCTACCGTACAGGTAGGAAGATACCATTCCTGGGTAGTCGACCAAAAAGATTTCCCGGATTGCCTGGAAGTAACCGCCGTAAGTGAAGAAGGATACATCATGGCACTCCGTCACCGCACACTCGATGTGCGAGGCGTGCAGTTTCATCCGGAATCTGTTCTCACCCCCGAAGGAAAACAGATGCTGGGCAACTGGATACACCATCAATAAAGAAAACCCTATTTTCTCACTCATAAAACTTAGATACACAATATGAAACAAATACTGAAACGGATATTCCACCACGAAGAGCTGACACTCGAAGAAGCCTGCACGCTGATGCAGAGAATGACCGGTGGTGAGATGAATGAAGCACAGACAGCCGCCCTGCTTGCCGCCTTCCAGATGCGCGGGGTCAAGGTGGACGAACTGGTCGGCTTCCGCGATGCGCTGCTCCAGGCTTGCGTGCCTGTCGACTTGCATGAATTTCATCCCATTGACATCGTGGGTACCGGAGGAGACGGGAAAAACACCTTCAACATCTCCACATGTGCCTGCTTTGTCGTGGCCGGAGCCGGTTACCGGGTAGCCAAGCACGGAAACTACGGAGCCACTTCAGTAAGCGGGGCCAGCAACGTGATGGAACGCTACGGCGTAAAATTCACAAACGACGCGGACAAGTTGAAACGTTCCATCGAACAATGCGGCATGGCTTACTTGCACGCTCCCCTCTTCCATCCGGCCCTGAAAACCGTGGCTCCCGTACGAAAGGCATTAGGCGTACGTACCTTATTTAATTTATTAGGCCCGCTGGTCAATCCCTGCCATCCGGCCTGCCAGTTGTTAGGAGTGGCTGACCTCCCGCAGATGCGGCTTTACACCAACACGCTCCAGCAACTCGGCATCCAGTTTGCCGTGGTCAACAACCTGGACGGATACGATGAAATCTCACTGACCGACGAATTCAAGGTGATGACCAACCGCTACGAAACCATCTATCGTCCCTCGGAGTTAGGTTTTTCCATGGCACGCCAGGAAGAACTTTACGGAGGAAACACCCCGGAAGAGGCAGCCGCCATTTTCGACCGGGTGCTGCATAATGAGGGCAGCAAGGCACAAACCGACTGTGTACTGATCAATGCCTCGTTTGCCATCCAGGCACTGGAGCCTCAGAAGAAAATAGAAGAATGCGTGGCACTGGCCAAAGAATCGCTCAAAAGCGGAAAAGCCCTAGACACTCTACGCAAATTCCTTACCCTTAACCAATAAACGAATGATGACTACTGATATCTTACATACTATTGTGGCTCATAAGCGCACAGAAATTGCCCTTCAGGAAGAAGCCGTATCCCAAGACTTCCTCATCCAGCAGTTGGGCACTCCCCGTCCGTCGAAAAGTCTGAAACAGGCACTGGCCGCATCGCCCTCGGGCATCATTGCGGAATTCAAACGACGCTCCCCGTCGAAAGGAGATATTGCTCCACAGGCAGACCCGACCGTCATCGTCCCCGGCTATGAGCGTGCTGGTGCTTCCGGCATCTCCGTACTGACCGACCCGAAATTCTTTGGCGGCAACCTGAAAGATTTGCAGGTCGTCCGCCCGCTGACACACCTTCCGGTGCTGCGAAAAGATTTTATCGTCAGTCCCTACCAGCTATATCAAGCCAAGCTGGCCGGCGCGGATGTGGTGCTTCTGATTGCAGCCGCCCTGACCGTGGACGAATGTAAAGCCTTAGGGAAATTGGCCCACCAGTTAGAGATGGAGGTCCTGCTGGAGATACACACGGAAAAGGAACTCGACTACCTGCACGAGCATGTAGACCTGATTGGGGTCAACAACCGGAACTTAGGCACATTTCATACGGATGTGGAGAATTCGTTCCGCCTGGCCCGGAAATTGCCGAAAGAACTGCTATGGGTATCCGAAAGCGGCATCTCGCAACCCGACACATTCAGACAGTTGCGTGAAGCCGGTTTCAGGGGATTCCTGATGGGAGAAACTTTCATGAGAACGCCTTCACCGGAAAAGGCTTTGTCGGACTTTCTTCAAGCTGTTGCCTTATGATTGTCAAAGTGTGCGGCATGAGAGAAGCGGAGAACATCCGTCAGGTGGAGCAAACAGGGGCCGACTGGATGGGATTCATCGACTACGAAGGTTCTCCCCGCTATGTACCGGACGTACCGGAATACCTGCCGGAGACGGTGCAGAAAGTGGGAGTGTTTGTCAATGCTTCCCTCTCGCAAATCCGGGAAAGGGTAGCAACATGGCAATTGGATTACGTTCAACTTCACGGAAAGGAATCGCCAGAGTTTTGCCGGGAAGTGCAACAGACCGGCATACGCGTCATCAAGGCCTTCGCCCTGCGTACGCCTGACAACCTGTTGGCAACGGAAAGCTATGCCGCCTGCTGCGACTATTTTCTGTTCGACACTCCCTGCAACGGATACGGAGGCTCCGGCAAAAGCTTCGACTGGGAAATGCTGACGCACTACCACAGCAAGACGCCTTTCCTGCTAAGCGGAGGGCTGAAGCCTGAAAGCCTGGATGCGTTACTGAAATTCAGCCATCCCCGCTGGGCCGGCATCGACCTGAACAGCGGCTTTGAACAGGCTCCCGGCCTGAAAGATGTGACTGCCCTCTCTGACTTTATTGACTCTTTCAAACAAAACAAGTACAACCTCTAAAAAACTTAGTGATATGAATCGCATTGACCAATTATTCCAGACACATAAAGACCACGTGCTTTCCATTTATTTCTGTGCAGGTACCCCGACCTTGGAAGGTACCGCCGAAGTCATCCGCACCTTAGAGCGGAAAGGAGTACAGATGATTGAAATCGGTATCCCGTTCAGCGACCCGATGGCCGACGGTCCTGTCATTCAGCACGCAGCCACACAGGCCCTGCACAACGGCATGAGGCTCCGCAAGCTCTTCGGCCAGCTGGAGCAAATCCGCACAGATGTCCGCATTCCGCTGGTGCTGATGGGCTACCTGAACCCCATCATGCAGTATGGTTTCGAGAATTTCTGCCGGCAATGTCAGGCATGCGGCATCGACGGCGTGATTATTCCCGACCTTCCTTATAAAGACTACTTAGAAAGCTATCGTCCCATTGCACAACAATACGGCATCCACGTGATTATGCTCATCACACCAGAAACCAGCGAAGAACGCATCCGGCAAATCGATGCACATACCGACGGATTCATCTATATGGTATCTTCTGCGGCCGTGACGGGAGCACAAAAGGAATTCAATGCACAGAAGCAGGCTTACTTCCAGCGTATCAAGCAAATGCAGTTGCGAAACCCACGAATGATCGGGTTCGGAATCTCCAATAAATCCACTTACGAATCGGCAGCGGCATACGCCTCCGGATGCATCATCGGGAGCAAATTCGTGACCTTGCTCGAGGAGGGAAAAGATGCCGGAAAGGCCATCGACAAACTGTTGGAAATGCTAAAAAACGAAGGATAATTAATCATTCTGCTATTTTTAGCGGCTTACTCTTTCAGTCAAAGCATATTTTTGCTATCTTTGTGCCAAACTAAACGAAGCATCAAATGATAAAACCAGATTATCCTTCCGTATTACTCATCTACACTGGAGGTACAATCGGTATGATTGAAAATCCGGAAACCGGTGCCTTGGAGGCATTTAACTTCGACCAACTTCAGGAGAACGTACCGGAACTGAAACGGTTCAACTACCGCATTTCCTCTTACCAGTTTAACCCTCCTATCGACTCCTCGGACATGGAGCCGGCCTTGTGGGCCAAACTGGTCAAAATCATCCAATATAACTACGATAACTTCGACGGGTTCGTGATTCTGCACGGCACGGACACCATGGCTTATACCGCTTCCGCACTGAGCTTCATGCTGGAGAACCTGAGCAAACCGGTCATCCTTACCGGAAGCCAGCTGCCTATCGGTGTGCTACGTACAGACGGAAAGGAAAATCTGATTACTTCTATCGAAATAGCCGCTGCAAAACATCCGGACGGAACTGCCGTGGTACCGGAAGTCTGCATTTTCTTTGAGAACCACTTGTTGCGCGGAAACCGTACGACCAAGATTAATGCAGAAAACTTCAACGCGTTCCGTTCTTACAATTATCCGGCACTGGCCACGGCCGGTATCCACATCAAGTACGAATACGACCGTATCCGGAAGGTGGATCCCAACCTGCCCATGCATGCACACTATGTCTTCGATACGAATGTGATTATCCTGACACTTTTCCCGGGTATTCAGGAAAACATCGTGCGCACGGTACTCAACACACCTGGTCTGAAAGCGGTAGTACTCAAGACGTATGGTTCCGGAAATGCGCCCCAGAAGCCCTGGTTCATCCACTTGCTGGCAGAAGCTACGGCAAAGGGAATTGTCATCGTCAACATTTCACAATGCCAGACGGGTATGGTAGAAATGGCACGTTACGAAACCGGTCTGCACCTGCTCGATGCAGGTGTCATCAGCGGATATGATGCCACCGTGGAAAGCGTGCTCACCAAGCTGATGTTCCTGCTCGGCCACGGTCTTACTCCCAAGGAAATACGCAGCGAAATGAACCGTTCCATAGCCGGAGAGTTTACCAAGCCCATGTTGTAACCTAAATGTAACATCTATTTCATAAGGACGAAACAAGAAAGGGTCATCTTTGTAACGAAAACTAAATCACATTGAATTTTGTATTAATTAATAGAAAATACGCATGAACGATTACCGGATTTTAGTTGTAGACGATGAAGAAGACTTGTGCGAGATTCTAAAGTTCAATCTCGAAATGGAAGGATACATGGTAGATACTGCCAATTCCGCCGAAGAAGCCTTGAAACTTGAATTGCCACGTTACAACCTGATACTGCTGGACGTGATGATGGGAGAAATTTCCGGATTCAAGATGGCCAGCATGATGAAAAAGAACAAGGATACACAGAATATTCCTATCATTTTCATCACCGCAAAGGATACGGAAAATGATACGCTGACCGGATTCAACCTGGGAGCGGACGACTATATTTCAAAGCCTTTCTCTCTGCGTGAAGTCATCATGAGGGTAAAGGCGGTGTTACGACGCACGGCCGGCGTACAAACTCAGGTGCCCGAACAGCTGATTTATAAAGGACTGTCGGTCAACATTCCGAAGAAAAAAGTAACCATCAACAACGAGGAAATTTCATTAACGAAAAAGGAATTTGAAATACTTCTGCTCCTGTTGCAGAACCAGGGACGCGTATTCTCCCGCGAAGACATTCTGGCGAAAGTATGGCACGATGAAGTGTATGTGCTCGACCGTACGATTGATGTGAATATCACTCGCCTTCGCAAGAAAATCGGTGAATACGGTGCTTGTATCGTAACCCGTCTCGGTTACGGATACTGTTTCGAATGTGAATAAATTACGGTGGCACAATCATGACAAAATTTTCTTATCGCATCCTCCCTTTCAGTCAGAGGCTGTTTCTTTCTGTCATATTCCTTTTCCTGGGATATGCAGTATGCTTCATGCTGTTTCAATACAAACGCGAAAAGGCTTACAAAATAGAATTACTGAACACGCAGCTGCAAAACTATAACAACCAGCTGTGCGACTTTCTGGCCGATCATCATGGGGTCAACTCTGACTCCATGCAGAGTTATGTGACGACTCACATGATGCCCAACCTGCGGGTGACGCTCATTGAGCCGTCGGGGAAAGTAGTGTACGACAATACAAATGCCAACTGGAAAAGCTTTGCCAACCACTCTTCCCGCAAGGAAGTGCAAGACGCACTTATGTATGGAAGCGGCTATTCCATCAGCCGCCAGTCGGAAAGCATTCAGGGAGAAGAATATTTTTATTCCGCACGCTATTATCCTCCCTACCGCATCATCATACGGTCTGCCCTTCCCTACAACCTGAGTCTGGCAGAACACTTGCAAGCTGACTCCGGCTACTTATGGTTTGCGCTGATTATCTGTCTGGTACTGATTTTCATCTTCTACCGTTTTACTAGGAAGCTGGGCAAGTCCATCACCAAACTGCAACAGTTTGCCATGAAGGCCGACCGGAACGAACCGATTGACATGGACATCCTGCAAACTTTCCCAAAGAACGAATTAGGAGAGATTTCACAACACATCATTAAGATATACAAACGCCTGCACCGGGCGAAAGAAGCTCTCTACATTGAGCGTGAGAAACTGATTTCGCACCTTCAGACCTCACACGAGGGATTGGGTGTCTTTACCAAAGAACGGCAGGAAATCCTGGTCAACAACCTGTTTACGCAATACATCAACAACATATCCGACCGCAACCTGCGTTCTACCAATGAAATTTTCGATATTCCGGAACTGCAACCCATCATTGAGTTCTTAAACCGGAACGAAGGCAATTTCAGCAAAGAAGAAAAGCGGTATGCTATGCACCTCAACAAGAACGCACGCTCGTTCACCGTGGAATGCATCATCTTTCAGGATATGTCGTTCGAAATATCCATCAACGATATTACCCAGGAAGAAGAACAGGCCCGCCTGAAACGCCAGCTGACTCAGAACATCGCCCACGAACTGAAAACGCCCGTCAGCAGTATTCAGGGATACCTGGAAACCATTATCAGCAACCCGAACATTCCGCAAGAAAATGTCCGTGTCTTCCTGGAAAGAAGCTATGCCCAGAGCAACCGCCTGACTTTTCTGCTGCGCGACATCTCTGTGCTGACCCGAATGGACGAGGCACCGGAACTGGTAGAGAAAGAACAGGTAAACCTGAGCAAGATTGTAGAAAACATTCTGAACGAGGTAGCACTCGGTCTGGAAGAAAAGCATATCACTGTGGTGAACAAGCTCCCGTCGGAGGTTATACTGACAGGAAGCAGCTCACTTCTCTACTCTATCTTCCGCAACCTGACCGACAATGCCATCGCCTATGCGGGTAATGACATACAAATCACCATCAACTGCTTCCGCGAGGATGAGAAATTCTACTATTTCAGTTTCTCTGATACCGGCGTGGGAGTACCCGAAGAGCACCTGAACCGACTGTTCGAACGCTTCTATCGGGTAGACAAGGGACGCTCACGAAAATTAGGAGGTACAGGTTTGGGACTGGCCATCGTGAAGAACGCCGTATTGTTCCATGGCGGAACCATCTTCGCCAAGAACATGCCGAAAGGAGGACTGGAATTTGTCTTCACGCTGAAAAAGGATATACAAGGATAAAACAATTCCAGGCAAGACATTCTGTAATTAAAACTGCTACAATTTCCCTGGTTCCAGTACTTCCGTAGAAGTACTGGAGTACTCCCCTGAAAGTACTGCAGTACTCCTTTGACAGTACTGGAGTACTTCCTTGGCAGTACTGAGAATCTCTTTATTTCATAATATTTCATCTTTGAACTCCCTTTATTGTTTACTGTAAATCAAATACTTATTTAATAAACCAGAACTTTAGAAAGAGTTGTTTAGTTCAATGGGAAACGACTTGTCATGTATTTCTTCACAACTGATTTAAAAATTCAATACCACGTAATTTTAAAGAGTCTTCTCTTAACTTATCCAAAACAGCTTTAAACACGTCGTGCGTATATTCCTCTTTTTCCGTATCATAGTCTGCTATCTTGCGAAAGAAGACTTCACACCCCAAGCGGTTTGTCATAAGAAGCAAATGTTCTACATCACTATTCTTTCTCAGATTTGTATAAGAATCATCATGAATTCCAATTTTCCAGAACACATCATACTCCAAACCCTTTTTTGCATCAAACATGAACAAATCTAATTCCTTAGCCTGTTTAAGAACTTTATCCCTATATTTTTCTTCTGGTTTCGTTTTCAAAACAGATCGTACAACATAGCCCTTTCGCCATACTAAAATTATTCCTGGCATGATAACCAAAAGAGTAAACCAGCCCAAAAGCGGATATTCTATGCAACCTATAAGAAAAACAGTAACTAAAAAAATAAAGATAGATAAAGTAATAAAACTTAAACATCCCATACACAACCCTCCTATTTTTCTCCTAAAATTTCCTTTACCTTATCATCAATGAACCTTTTTCTTTTTTCTTCATCGCTTTCTATCCCAGCGTTCAAATCCTCCCCACTTGGTTCTATACATTCTCTGACTACAAGTTCATATCCCAATCTATGTGCCATTCTTATAAGCGCCACCACGCCAGCAGCTCTCCCACGATATATATCATTAACATCTGCAGGAGAGATTATGTTACTACTAAAACTAATATTACATATTTCTGCACGTTCTTTCAGAAATTTTCCTATCTCTTCTGCCGATTTAACTGAGTCGTCGACATAATGTAGAGCTTCTTTAGACAATGCCATTGCCTTCTGCTTATCAAATTTTCGGTATAAGTGAATCAGAAGTGCCAAACAAACGATACATACAAACAAAGTAAAAATCAATAATCCATTCATTTGTTTATTTTTTTGCAAAGATAATTTTTCTCCTAAAAAAGTAATCAAAATGATTTTACAATACAGAAAAGTATCAACTCATTGTATTTGAAGAAGGAATATAATATCAACGAAAACATATATTGATAAATTAAGCACACCCTATGTTAAGTAAAGTAATAATAGGCCTGTTCTCTTTTCAGTCACGCAGTCCCTTATTAATTGACTTGAAAAGTGAACAGGCTTATAAATTAGTGGATTGTATCAGAGTGTTGTTAACTAAATCCACCCCCTCCATCTTCTCCAGTACCACCGCTTTCGGTACTGCTGCCGCCACCGTCATCACTTCCACCGGAAGTAATGCCTTTGGCTTTTTTATAGTCTGCAAGGCTGGCATAGCTGATGCCTTCGTCCAATACTCCGGCATTTTGGAACTGAATGCCCTGAAGTACACTTTCACGGAATTCCTTACTTGGAGTGAATATGATACGTGGATTCTTAATCATTGCTCCGGCATTGAAATCGGTAATGTTTTCTACACCGTCACTTTTGAACGAAACACGTATAGTACCTAAATCACCAACTCTTACTGTGTGTCCCTGCTGCAATTGCTGACGTGCGTGTCTTCCAAGTAGTTCAAGAGCAGCTTCCATTTCTATGGGAGCGGTTGTCGTGTTTTCCGTAGCTGCACGTGTCATCGCTTTTACAGTCTGTGGAACTTCGCTGATAGGAATAGCATACCATTTCTTAGGTGCTGCTTTATCCTGCGGATTGATTTTCTTTACGAATTTGTACTTGTACATACTGACCTCCTTTTTTATTAATGGGGACTGTAATGACAAAATTACAATTTTATTTGAAATGGCAAAGTTTTCTTGCAGATTATTACATACGTTAGTCGCTTCTTGTTACTAACGTATGCAACGATTGATTACTAACGTATGTAATAAGCAACCACATGCGTTAGCAATAATAGTCCTTATAAGTAATAACTAAAATCAGTAAAAAAAGACACGATTATCACCCCCCATGCGCACATCATCGCAGACGACTTTATAGTTGGATATACCATTCAAAACAATAATAAAACCAACCCGGTCGCATCCGGCATACTGTAATCAATTGTTGGATATACCATTCAAAACAATAATAAAACCAACGCTTTCAGACAAGTAACTAATGTATAACTTGTTGGATATACCATTCAAAACAATAATAAAACCAACTGTTTGTTTCTAAGATTGTCAATTTCAATGTTTTGACGTACTTCCCGAGTATAGTTTTCTATCTCAGGTTAAGGACTTCCAGCAGCCCCAATTAGAAAATTTCTTCTCTAATTATCTTTCTACAATTTTTTTACTCATCGCAATATTTCTTGCAGCATTAAAGTCTGCATTTATTTTCTCTCCTCGTCGTTTACATTGGGGATTCGTACAAACAAAATCTTCTTGCTTCTTACGTTCTCCACGTTCTCCGCAATAGCTGCATGTCTGGCTGGTATATGCAGGGTCTATATATTTCACTTCAATACCTTCCAATTTCGCCTTATATTCTATCATACTTTGCAGTTCGTAATACGACCAATAACGAAGCAGATACTTATACTCGTCCTTTACATACCCTTCCTTACCTTTTCCGAAATCTTTCAATGACTCCATGTGGATAGTTCCGGCATTCTGTTTTAAAGCCTGCTTTATAACCTCACGGCTGTAAACATGGTTTTGCGTATGCACCCAATTACGCTCTTTTTCCTTCAGTTTTTCCAAAGGCTCCAGTTTCTTCTTTCGTCCGTGTCCACCTTGGGTACACATAAGTTTCTGCAAACTTTTAAAACGTTTCTGAAACATCGTCCGCTGATTGTGAAAATGTTCTATATCGCCAATCTGCATCTTGAAATTGTCATCCTTGTTGATAGCAAGGTATAACGGACATTTGATGCCCAAATCCACACCTAACACCACGTCCTTATCCAACACTTGTTTCTTAGCAGGAATGTCAATAGACAGCAACAGGAATATTCTTGTATTCTTTTCATTCTTTACAAGCTTTATAGAAGAATTATTGGCAACATAATCTTCGCCCTTGTTCTTTTGTTGCTTGTCGCTTTCTATCAGTCTTTCAACGATACAGCGGTTATTACTTGCGTCTTTTCCAAACTCAAGCCTGAAAAGTATTTCTTTAAACCATTTTAGATAGATTCCTTTCTCTTTTATAAAAAGTTTCAACCTTTTATTTTCTCTGATGGAAAATGGAATTTCCATACCTTTCTTGTAAGTACTTAAAGCCCTTTCACCTGACTCTATCTTCTTTTGGTTATTATTGTAATTTTCTTGAATCTTTTGGTTTAAATTTGCCAATATATCGCTTGGTATATACTGTTTAAATTCTTTCGATACCAATTGATAAGTGGAATTCTGTTTGGAACACTGAAGAAAATCCTTCTTTTTATTTTTTACATCTTCATCAAGTTCTTTTCTTTCATTAAGCAGCCTGTCTCGTATCTCTTTATCCGATGTTTTTTTATCCGAATCCAGTTTTTTCAGTTCTTTCTCTATTTCCTTGTACCGTGGCATATGTAATTTCAATCGCATTTCATACTCATCGTTAAAAAGGCAATGAGTAGAGATTCTGTTGGCAGCCTGATAAATGGTGTTGTTTATCTGGTAAAGATATTTCCATTGTTGGTCATATTCTTCATCTGTCAATCCATCTTTTACGATTTTCAATTCTATCTTACGTGTAATAATAGGCATACTCTTTTTAATTTTACCACCGCAAATATTGTAATTATAATTGTAAGTCTCAAATCCAACTCAAATAATTTTCAGAATTTCACAAATTCTCAAAATTACCCCTATAAAAAAATCCCCCATGCAACCGCATGAGGGATTCCACAAGTAAATTCTATTTCGAGAAATTTATTTTGCTACACGTTCCAGCCATTTTACCATGAACAGCATGACTCCCATTGAAATGAGGCATACAATCATGAAAATAGCCCAGCAATATCCGATAGGAATGGCGTTATACATAAGAGGACCAATCCACAACAGAAGATTACCTACAGCTGTTGCACCAAGCCACAATCCCTGGCAAAGTCCCAAAAGATGCTTTGGAGCCACCTTCGAAACGAATGACAATCCAAGTGGAGAGATAAACAACTCAGCTACCGTAAGCAGGAAGTAAAGAACAATTAACACCCATGCACCGGCTTTTACCTGCTGGTCAATAGGAAGTTCTCGATATTCTGCAGCAGAAGGATAACCCATAATGAGTGAATATACAGACAAGAAGAGATAAGCCAAACCTGCGATGAACATACCGATGGCTATCTTACGCGGAGTAGAAATTTCCTTGCCTCTTCTTGAAAGAGAACCGAAAATCATCATGATGACCGGAGTCAATGTGATCACAAAGAAAGGATTCACTGCCTGCCATATTTCCGGAGCAATTGTAGATGTATCAACGAAGTCTCTCGCAAAAAGTGAAAGCGAAGTACCGTTCTGATGGAATGAGAACCAGAAGAAAATAACCACGCCAAGCACTGCAAACAAGGCATACAGACGCTGTTTGATTTCCTTAGCCATGGCTGCCTTTTCTTCAGCTGTATAAGTAACAGCAGCTGCCGCTTCCTTTTTCCCAGGATTTGGGAACTGACTCTTGGTCACAAAGAAGATAATCAAAGAAATAAGCATTGCGGCAACAGATGCAACAAATGAATAATGAATACCTTCATTAAATACCTGCAAATACTGTGCGCAAGAAGCAGCCATATCGGAAGTTTCACCCACACACTGTGACATCAGCTGATTCAAGTTACCCATAGCCTCAGCCGACATACCGTCTGCACCTTTTGCTATATATTCATGGCACAGAGCAGGAAGACCCGCATTGTAGACCATATTGTGTGCACTCAGCCACCAGCTTCTCAACAAAGGAGCGATAAACGGAGCGATAAGTCCACCAATATTGATAAATACATAAAATATCTGGAATCCGGAATCTCTCTTGCTCTTGGCTTCAATCAGTTCCTTTTCCCCCTTCTTTGCAGCCTCTGCTTCAAGGTCATCGTACATCTGACCTACAATGGCCTGAAGATTTCCCTTGAACAGACCATTACCAAATGCGATGAAGAACAAGGCAATACAAGTAAGCGTAAGCAACCATGATGTATTACCTGCATTGGCAGTAATAGGAATAGATAATGCAATATATCCAACAGCCATGACCACGAGACCGGCCATGATTGTACCTTTATAATTCTGCTTTCTGTCGGCTATCAGCCCCCCC
>ENA-UOJH01000421-UOJH01000421.1-human-gut-metagenome-genome-assembly--contig:-C148-NODE-421-length-41119-cov-30.691798_pt1 | contig 41119 bp, 39 predicted proteins | sample MGYA00242345_ERZ723892 | MGnify/ENA metagenome assembly ERZ723892 | reverse complement strand
TTGCGACAGCTTGTTTATTCTATCAAAATGTTTTTCATTTGTCAAGAACTTTTTTAAATTATTTTATGTAGAAGATAAAGCGGAGAAGGAGGGATTTGAACCCTCGCGCCAGTTTCCCGACCTATACCCTTAGCAGGGGCACCTCTTCGGCCACTTGAGTACTTCTCCAAAGTCTTTACATAAATTATTTAAATGTTTTACGCACTTACGTGACGCATTGTTTATTCTATAAAATTTTCTTTGTTTTGTCAATAGTATTTTTATATTTTTTTAAATTCTTTTATTGAAGTCTCGTACAGATTGTTTCCTTCACTGTCTATTACCACAATTACCGGGAAATCTTCTACGTATATCTTTCTTATTGCCTCTGCACCGAGATCATCATAGCAGATTACTTCTGATGATTTTATGCATTTTGAAAGGAGAGCGCCTGCTCCACCGACTGCGGCAAAATACACTGCTTTATTGCGAATGACTGCATCTATTACTTCTTTTGATCTTTTTCCTTTGCCAATCATTGCTTTTTCACCTAAATCAAGCAGTCTTGGGGCATATTTGTCCATTCTTGTTGCTGTTGTAGGTCCGGCTGAGCCAATTGGACGTCCATCTCTGGCCGGTGATGGTCCCATATAGTAGATTGTCGAATCCTTTATATCTATTGGCAGTTCTTCTTTACGGTCCAGCGCCTCTATCATTCTTTTGTGTGCAGCATCTCTTGCCACATACATTTCACCTGTTATGTATACATAGTCTCCTGATCTCAGGTCTTTTGTTATTTTCTGTGTGATTGGAGTTGTTATATGTTTTTCCATTTTTTTCTCCTGATTCTTTTATTTTTACTGTATTTTTATTTTTCCAGCATAATATAACCTGTAACAATTATAGCTTTTTAATTACACTTCACATTTCACTATTTCACTATAGCTGTAACAATTAAAATTGCCACTTTCTTTCTTCTTCTATGCAGTAATTCTTTACAATTCCTTCACTACATGGCGGTTTACATGACAGCAAATATTTACCGCAACCGGCAATCCTGCAATGTGGGTTGGATATGTGTTTATGTTTACTGCGAGGGCAGTAGTGCTTCCGCCGAGTCCTCCGGGCCCTATACCCAGATTATTAATTTTTTCAAGCATCTCTTTTTCAAGCTCTGCCACATACTCTATGTCTGAATGTGTGCCTGCTTCTCTTGTCAGCGCTTTTTTTGCCATTATTGCGCATTTTTCAAAGGTTCCACCGACTCCGACTCCGACAACCATAGGAGGACATGCGTTTGGCCCTGCATCTGAAACTGCTGTCAGAATCGCATTTTTTACTCCCTCTATACCATCTGCCGGCTTTAACATAAATACACGACTCATGTTTTCGCTTCCAAAACCCTTTGGTGCAAAGGTTATTTTGACCTTGTCGCCGGAAACTATTGAGTAATGGATGACTGCAGGTGTGTTGTCCTTTGTATTTTCCCTGATGAGCGGATCCTTTACCACTGATTTTCTCAGATAGCCGTCTGTGTAGCCCTGTCTGACTCCTTCATTTATGGCATCCTCCAATACGCCTCCCGTAAAATGGACATCCTGGCCTATTTCTATGAAAAAAACTGCCATTCCGGTATCCTGACATATCGGTATCATATCCTCGCCTGCTATTTTTAAATTTTCCTGTAGCTGGTTTAATATTTTTTTACCTAAAGGTGATTCTTCATTTGCTGTTGCAGCTTTAAGTGCCTTGTCCATGTCCGGCGAAAGAAAATGATTTGCCTGTATGCACATTTCCTTTACTGCAGCTGTTATTTCTGAAACGTTTATTTCCCTGATCATTTCTTTTCCTCTCTTTTTATTCTCTGTATTTTAAATTCCGGCACCTTTTATCCACAATTCAAGATTATTTTTTGTGTTTTTGTGGATAAACATATTTATTTTTCCGTATTATGTTTATTTATTACTATTTAAAGCCTCTGAAAACTCAAATATGATGCATAGTGCTTGCATGTAAACATTTTTTCGCAATAAGGCCCGGATAGTATCACCACATTTGCAAAAAGCAGGATCTTATGACCCTGCTTTTATGAATTTAGTTATGCTTCTGTGTTATTTTCGATAGCTTCGGCATGTGAATTATTATTCTCTGCTGAGTCTTCGTCACTATTTTCTGATTCGTCAGTCTCTTCCTTAGCTTCCTCAGGTGGCATGAGAGTCTTATCCTCTACTACCTTTGCGATGCTGGCTACACTCACACCTTCCTTTAGGTTGATGAGCTTGACACCTGTTGTGATTCGTCCAAGCACTGTTACATCACTTACCTGGATTCTGATGATAATGCCCTCTGTTGTGATGAGCATGAGCTCGTCATCGTTTTCAACTGATTTGACTCCTACGAGATTGCCTGATTTTTCTGTAATCTTGTAGCATTTTACTCCCTTACCGCCACGGTTTTGTGTGGTAAATTCGTCAATTCGTGTACGTTTTCCAAGTCCGTTTGATGATACTAAAAGCACTGCCTCACCCATTGATGCGGTCTGCATTGCGATTATTACATCATTTGGTGCAAGATTCATTCCGATAACACCCATGGTTGTACGGCCTGTTGAGCGCACATCTGTCTCCTTGAATCTGATACACTGTCCGAATTTGGTGAAGAGCAAAATATCCTCTGAATTGTCTGTGACCTTGACCTCTATGAGTTTGTCGTCCTCTCGCAGATTGATTGCTGCAAGTCCGTTCTTTCGGATATTCTCATAATCCTTTATCGGGGTTTTCTTGACTATTCCGTTTCTTGTAGCCATGAACAGATACTTGTCATCCTCGTATTCTTTGATTGGAATCATGGCTGTTATTTTCTCGTCAGGCTGAAGAGGTATGAGATTGATGATGGCTGTGCCTCTTGATGTACGGCTTGCCTCAGGTATCTCATATGCCTTGATTCTGTATACTCTTCCTGTATTTGTGAAAAACATCAGGTAGTGGTGTGATGTGGTCATGAGCATCTCGACGATATAATCATCCTCGATTGTCTCCATTCCCTTTATTCCCTTGCCACCGCGGTGCTGAGCCTTGAAATTGTCAGTGCTCATGCGCTTTATGTAGCCTACCTTTGTCATTGTTATGACTGTATTTGTCTCAGGAATGAGATCCTCCATCGACATATCATACTCGTCATAGCCTATCTCTGTCTTTCTGTCGTCGCCGTATTTATCTGCAATTGCGATGATTTCCTCCCTGATTACTCCAAGAAGCTTTTTCTCATCGGCAAGAATTGCCTTTAACTGCGCAATCTGAGCCATGAGCTCCTTATACTCAGCCTCGAGCTTTTCTCTTTCCAAACCTGTCAGAGCCCTAAGACGCATATCAACAATTGCCTGTGACTGCTCATCAGTCAAGCCAAATCTCTCCATCAATCTGGTCTTTGCCTGCTGTGTAGTCTGGCTTGAGCGGATAATACTTATTACCTCGTCTATGTTGTCCTGGGCAATAATGAGACCCTCTACAATATGTGCCCTGGCCTCTGCCTTGTCGAGATCAAACTTTGTACGTCTGGTCACTACATCCTTCTGGTGGATGAGATAGTAATTGAGCAGGTCGTATAGATTTAATACCTTTGGCTCTCCGTTTACGAGTGCAAGGTTTATCACTCCAAACGTATCCTGGAGCTGTGTATGCTTGAAAAGCAGATTTAAAACTACACTCGGATTCACATCACGGCGGAGTTCTACCACGATTCTCATTCCCTCACGGCTTGTCTCGTCGCGGAGGTCTGTTATTCCATCTATCTTTTTGTCCTTATGAAGCTCGGCTATTTTCTCAATAAGACGAGCTTTGTTTACGTTGTATGGAAGCTCTGTCACTACAATTCTGTTTTTGCCGTTTTCCATCGGCTCGATATTGGTGACAGCACGGACTCTTATTTTGCCACGGCCTGTTCTGTAAGCCTCTTTGATGCCACTTGTTCCGAGAATTATGCCGCCTGTAGGGAAATCCGGTCCCTTTACCACATCGATAAGCTCATCAATTGTGGTTTCTTTGTCCTCGATATCGTTGTCGATAAGGCGCACTACGGCATTGACCACTTCACGCAGATTGTGAGGTGGGATATTGGTTGCCATACCTACCGCAATTCCTGTGGTTCCGTTTACTAAAAGGTTTGGATATCTTGATGGGAGCACTGTCGGCTCTTTTTCTGTCTCATCAAAGTTTGGCTCAAAATCTACTGTATTTTTGCCGATATCCTTGATTAATTCAAGAGAAATCTTTGAGAGTCTTGCCTCTGTATATCGCATGGCGGCGGCTCCGTCTCCATCGACTGAACCAAAGTTGCCATGACCGTCCACGAGTGTGTATCTCATAGACCAGTCCTGTGCCATATTTACGAGTGCTCCATAGATTGAGCTGTCTCCGTGTGGGTGGTATTTACCCATTGTATCACCGACAATACGCGCACATTTTCTGTGTGGCTTGTCAGGTGTATTTCCGAGCTCGACCATAGAGTAGAGTACTCGCCTCTGAACAGGCTTTAATCCGTCCCTGACATCAGGGAGGGCACGGCTTGCAATAACGCTCATCGCGTAATCTATGTAGGAGCTCTCCATTGTTTTTTTCAAATCGACCTGCTGTATCTGGTCAAAAATTTTGTCGTCCACTTAAATTACTCCTCCCTGCTAGATGTCAAGATTTGTTACATACTTGGCATTAGCTTCAATAAATTCTTTTCTTGGCTCTACCTTATCACCCATCAGTGTGGTAAATGTCACATCAAGCTCAGATGAATTTTCTCCGTCTATCATGACCTGTTTCAAAATTCTGTGATCAGGATCCATTGTTGTCTCCCAGAGCTGATCAGCATCCATCTCGCCAAGTCCCTTGTATCGCTGGATCTTGTTATTATTGTCACGGCCTATGTCATTTAAAATCTGCTTGAGCTCATCATCATCGTAGGCATACCATACACCCTTGTTTTTCTCCACCTTGTAAAGTGGCGGGGTAGCCAGGTATACATGTCCCTCCTTGATCAGATCAGGCATGAATCTGTAGAGGAAGGTGAGCATGAGAGTAGCGATGTGAGCACCATCTACATCGGCATCTGTCATGATGATTATCTTGTCATAACGCAGCTTTGTTATATCAAAATCCTCATGGATTCCTGTTCCGAATGCTGTAATCATTGCTCTGATTTCTGCATTGTCATATATACGGTCAAGTCTTGCCTTTTCAACATTCAGTATCTTGCCTCGCAGAGGTAAAATTGCCTGTGTAGCACGGCTTCTTGCTGTCTTTGCAGAACCGCCGGCTGAATCTCCCTCGACTATGAAAATTTCACAGTTTTTAGGATCCTTGTCTGAGCAGTCAGCAAGCTTGCCCGGCAGAGTACCTCCATCGAGAGAGGTCTTTCTTCTGGTCAGGTCTCTTGCTTTTCTTGCGGCCTCTCTGGCTCTCTGTGCTAAAAGTGATTTCTCACAGATATTTTTGGCTACATCAGGATTCTGCTCGAGGAAATATGTGAGTTTTTCCGATACAACAGCATCTACGGCTCCTCTGGCCTCACTGTTTCCAAGCTTCTGCTTTGTCTGTCCCTCGAACTGAGGCTCCTCAATCTTGATACTGATGATTGCAGTAAGTCCCTCACGGATATCATCACCTGTCAGGGCCGGATCTGAATCCTTAAGTATCTTTTTCTCACGCGCATAGGCATTGAAGGTCTTTGTCAGGGCATTTCTAAAGCCTGCGAGATGAGTACCTCCCTCAGGTGTGATTACATTGTTTACAAAGCTGAAGGTTGAATCATTAAACGAATCATTGTGCTGCAATGCAACCTCTACATAAACACCGTTTTGTGTTCCCTCACAGTAGATTACCTCATCATAGAGAGCCTCCTTGCCACGGTTAAGATACTCTACAAATTCCTTGATTCCGCCCTCATAGTGGAATACATGATTGTGATGGCTGTTCTCACGCACATCCTTTAAAGTAATCTTAAGTCCTTTTGTGAGGAAGGCTGTCTCTCTGAGACGCTGCTTTAAGGTATCGTAGTCATACACTGTCTCCTCAAAAATCTCCGGATCCGGCAGAAAATGCACCTTTGTGCCGTGAAGCGACTCGTCACACTGTCCAACAATCTTTACTGTATCGTCGGTTTTGCCACGCTTGTAGCTTTGTCTGTAAATATTTCCGTCCTTGTAGACCTCAACTGTCAGCCATGTGGAAAGAGCATTTACTACAGATGCACCAACTCCGTGCAGACCGCCTGATACCTTATAGCCTCCACCGCCGAATTTACCACCTGCGTGAAGCACTGTAAAAACTACCTCAAGAGCTGATTTTTTTGCTTTATGATTGGTTCCGACCGGGATTCCTCGTCCATCATCCTGTACTGTTATGGAATTGTCTTCCTCGATTGTAACCTCAATATTTTTACAATAACCGGCTAAGGCCTCATCAACTGCATTGTCCACTATCTCGTAAACCAGATGATGAAGTCCTCTCGAAGACGTACTGCCGATATACATACCCGGTCTTTTTCTGACCGCCTCAAGACCCTCAAGTATCTGAATCTGGTCAGCTCCGTATTCCTGATTGTTCTGCTGTATTTCTTTACTCATCAATAACCTCCACCTGGCCCTTCACGACATGAAAGACCTTGTCCACCTGAAATCTATTTTTTACAAATTCATCAAGTCCCGTACAAGTGATAATGGTCTGTGTATCACTTAAGCTGTTGAGCAGATAGTTCTGCCTGTTGCCATCCAGCTCTGAAAGCACATCATCCAGTAAAAGCACGGGAGTGCTGTTTATATTTTTCTTTACAAGACTAATCTCAGAAAGCTTGAGTGAGAGAGCAGATGTCCTCTGCTGACCCTGCGAGCCGTATTTTCTGATATCCACACCGTCCACTGAAAAAAGCATATCGTCCCTGTGCGGTCCGACAGTTGTCTGACACAGCTTCAAATCCCTGCTTCTTGCCTTAAGCAGCTCGTCTTCGAAAAAAATATCATCAATGCTTGGCTCATATTTGAGTATAAGCTTCTCCCTGCCTCCCGAAATATTGCTGTGAATGTCCTGTATTATCTCATTTAGCTCATTAACAAACTCGCGCCGCTTTTTTATAACGTGCCTGCCATACTCAAGAAGCTGCATATCCCATACCTGAAGTGTATCAATCAAATCAGGTCTGTAAGCTATATCCTTTAACAGTCTGTTCCTCTGAACTAATGTCTTATTATACTTACTCAGGTTAGACAGATATATTTTGTCAAGCTGGCAAAGCTCCAAATCTATAAATCTGCGTCTCTCGGCAGGACCGTTTTTGATAATATTGAGATCCTCAGGAGAGAAAAACACAATATTCAAAATACCAAACAGCTCACTCGCCTTTTTGATCGGCATTTTATTGATGGCCACACCCTTTGCACCGTTTTTACGCAGATGCATATCAATCCGGTATTCCTTGTCATTTTTTTCGACAATTGTCCTGATATGTGCCTCATCCACGCCAAACCGGATCATTTCCTTGTCCTTGCTGCCCTTATGGGACTTTGTAGTGCCGCTCAAATATGCAGCCTCAAGTATATTTGTCTTGCCCTGGGCATTATCGCCGTAGATTATGTTGGTTTCACTGTCAAAGCTGATATCCAGTTTTTCGTAATTTCTGAAATTACTCAGTTGGATTGACTTAATAATCATTATTTAACAACCTTAACTGTTTCGCCGTCATATGAGAAAACATCTCCGTCGTGAAGCTTTTTTCCTCTCTGAAGCTCAGTCTCACCGTTTACAGTCACCTGACCATCCTGAATAACAATTTTTGCCTCAACTCCCGAGCTCACAAGGTCGGCCTTTTTAAGAGCCTGTCCCAGCTTAATGAACTCATCCTGTTCTCTTATAGAAATCTGTTTCATAAAATCTCCTAGTTTGCTGCTGTATTAAAATTTACCGGAAGAATGAGGTAAATAAACTTGCCCTCATCATCCTTAATGAAGCATGGTGCCTTTGGATTGACCATGTATAAATTAACCTCCTCCTCATCGATAACACGAAGTGCATCAATGAAGAACTTAGGATTAAAGCCTATCATAATATCTTTTCCGTCTTTGTCGATATCGATGTCCTCATTCATGGAACCGATAAATGAATTGATGCGAAGCTCCATATTGCCATCTGTGATATTCATGATAATAGGCTTCTTATCTCCCTCCTTGACAAGAAGAGTAGCACGGTCGATACAGTCAAGAAGCTCACGCTTATTGATGCGAACCTTAGTGTCGTAGTCAGATGAAAGCATCTGGTCAATCTTGAAATACTCACCCTCGATAAGACGTGAAACAACAGTAGTATTTTCAAATTCAAAAACAATATGATTATTGGTGATGTATATAACAACATCCTCATCCGCTGAACCCGGAATAATCTTGCTTATTTCCTGCAGAGTCTTGCCGGGAACAACAACCTTCTTGCTGTCATAGTGATTTTTCATCTCGATATATCTGATAGATATTCTGTGTCCGTCAAGAGAAACAACTCGAAGCTTATTCTCCTCAATCTCAAAAAGCTCACCTGTCATCAGTTTATTGTTGTCATTGTCAGCAATTGAAAAAATTGTCTGTCTGATAACCTCTTTAAGGGTAAATTGTGAGAGGACAATAGACTCATTTCTCTCAACATATGGTATGTAAGAAAAATCATCACCTGATTTTCCGATGATATTGAACTTGGCCTTTTCACATGATATGACGGTCTTGAAGGAAGCATCTGTTTCAATTGTTACATCATTGTCAGGAAGCTTTCTCACTATTTCTGAAAAAATCTTGGCATCAAGAGCGATAATTCCTCTTTCTTCGATAGTTCCGTCTATTATTGTTTCTATTCCAAGTTCCATATCGTTGGCCATAAGCTTAATCTCGTTTGCGGATGCATCAATAAGTATGCACTCGAGAATTGCCATTGTAGTACGTGTAGGTACTGCCTTCGATACGATATTAACACCTTTCAGTAAATTTGCTTTTGAACAAATAAGTTTCATTTAGAAAAACTCCTTCCTGCGCGTATATATAAATATTTAAAAGATATTCGTAATATTCTTCTTAGGGGCTGTTAAAAAGTTTAAAACCCCTTCAAAGCCTTTAAAGACAAGCTTTAAGCGGCTTGATAACTTGCTTAAAAACCTGTTGAAGTAAAAATGATAAAAATTGATAACTTTTTATTCACTTTCCTTCAACCTGTCATTAACATGCTCATGTGGAAATAAAAGCAAGGTTATAACCAAATTATTAACATGCAAATGAGCACATATATAAATAGGTAGAAACTAATTTGGATTAATCTTTTTCTTGATAGTTTCTATGAGAGTACGTGTACTGTCATTCTCCTCGTAATCCTTGGTGACTTTCTTGATGCCGTGGATGATAGTAGAGTGGTCTCTGCCGCCCAAAAGCTGGCCGATTACATCAAGTGAATCAGAGGTCATGGTCTTGCAGAGGTACATGGCAATCTGTCTTGGACGTGCAATCTCGCTGCTTCTGGTCTTTGAAATCATCTGGTCCACAGAGATGTGGAAATGCTCTGAAACGACCTCAATGATGAGCTGTGCAGTGATTTCCCTTGGCTTGTCCGGCGTGATGATATTGGAAAGCTCCCTCTCAGCGATATCCATAGTGATGTGAGTATGCTCGAGATTGTGGAAGGCTAAAAGCTTGTTTAAGGCTCCCTCAAGCTCACGGATGTTGGAGCTGATGTTTGAAGCAATGTAGTTTAAAATATCATCATCTATATCAAAATTGTCAGTTTCAGCTTTCTTACGGAGGATAGCCATCCTCGTCTCATAGTCAGGAGTACCGATATCAGCCATCAGTCCCCACTCGAAACGGGAACGGATGCGCTCCTCGAGAGTCTCCATCTCCTTAGGCGGCTTATCAGAGGTAAGGATAATCTGCTTGCCCTGTGTCTGCAGTGTGTTGAAGGTGTGGAAAAACTCCTCCTGAGTACTTTCCTTTCCTATGATGAACTGGATATCATCAATCATGAGCACATCTACAGTCCTGTATTTGTCACGGAACTTTGTCATGGCAGAAGAATTACCGTTACGTATAGATTCGATAACCTCGTTGGTAAACTCTTCAGAAGTAACATAAAGCACCTTGGTATCAGGATTCTGGTCAATGATGAAATGACCTATTGAATGCATAAGATGAGTCTTGCCAAGTCCCGGACCACCATATATATATAGCGGATTGTATGCTTCACCCGGGCTTTCTGCCACTGCAAGAGAAGCAGAATGGGCAAACCTGTTATTATTACCTACGACAAAGGTGTCAAATGTATAGTTAGGGTTTAAGTTTGAGTGATCCCCCTTTACAGGAGTCTGTGGCTCAAGCTGAGGGGTATCGTTGTTTTTAAACTTAAGGCTCTGAGCCTGATCCGGTAAAATAAACTGGATATCATACTCGATACCTGTCACCTCACCTATAGCTACCTTAAGAGGAAGATAATATTTTTTGTTGATATAGCTGAGCCCCATCTGCTCAGACGGAACGAGAATATACAGTGTATTGCCGTCTATGGCGAACACCTCAAGCGGTTTTATCCACGTATTAAAGGAAACGTCTGTCAGACCATGCTCTTCCTTGACCATCTGTAGTATTTCATTCCACTTTTCCATTACTTTATCCATCAAAGTTCTCCATTATTTAACATATAAAGAGTATATTATGGGAATGTTCTCCACAATCCCATACATACTATATAGTACACTATTTTTGGCATTTAGGCAATGTAAAAAGATTTACAAAAATACTTTATTCACATTTTTTAACCATAATTATACAAAGTTACCAACATGTTATTCACATATTGTGGATAACTTTTTGATATCTTGATAACTTTCCACAATATGTTGGTCACAATAGGTGGTTTATATCAAAATATAGACGGTTATCAAGAATTATTATATATATAGAAGAAACTCGTTTTCCACATTTTTATTGTGGAATGTAAACCGATAAAAAAATATATGTAGAAAATTAAAGAAAATTGAGAAAATCCTTGACACAACAGGAATTTTTGTTATAATTATACCGATGTTTTTTAACGTAAAGGAGGTGGATATATATGAAGATGACATTCCAACCTAAGAAGAGACAGAGAGCAAAAGTTCATGGATTCAGACAGAGAATGAAAACTGCTGGCGGAAGAAAAGTAATCGCAGCCAGAAGATTAAAAGGAAGAAAAAAATTATCAGCATAGGCCACAATTTTTGTGGTCTTTTCTTCATTTTTGATTGTTTTTAGAAGGACAGCGTCAAATGAAATTTTCAGATTCGTTGAAAAAAAACAAGGATTTTCAGAATGTATATAATAATGGTGTATCGTTTGCTAACAGATACCTCGTTATGTATGTTCTGAAAAATAACACAGAAAATAATCGTATAGGTATATCAGTTAGCAAAAAAGTTGGAAATAGTGTTATTAGACATCATATTACTCGTCTCGTGAGAGAGAGCTACAGACTACATGAGGACATGTTCGATAGTGGTTTGGACATCGTAGTCATCGCAAGAGTTGCAGCGCGGCATGTGGGTTATAAGGAAATAGAAAGTGCTGTTTTACATCTTGGAGGTCTTCACAGGATTATTAAGAAAAAAAATATTTGAATAATGAAAAAGAAGATGGAATCGTTTTGAAAAGTATCTTAATATTTTTGATTAAATTTTATAGGAAGTATATTTCCCCGATGAAATCAACGAAATGCCCATATTGTCCGACCTGTTCGGAGTATGGTTTGCAGGCTGTGCAAAAGTACGGTGCCATAAAGGGTGGTCTGCTTGCGGCATGGAGGATATTGAGATGTAATCCTTTTTCAAAGGGTGGGTATGATCCGGTTCCATAGCAGCAATGGAGGTTTTTATGTCGGACATTTTATTAACCGCATATCCAGGCTCTATTCTTGGACCAATTGCCAAGCTTCTCGGTATCCTGATGGATTGGATATACAGTGGTATATCTAATATTACAGGTGGAAGAGTTGAGAGCGTTGTACTAAGTATTGTAATTATTACGATTATAATCTACATGTGTCTGTTGCCACTGACTATTAAGCAGCAGAAGTTTTCTAAGCTATCACAGAAAATGCAGCCCGAGATGCAGGCTATACAGGCTAAATATAAAAATAAAAAGGACCAGGCTTCAATGATGGCCATGCAGGAGGAGACACAGCTTTTATACCAGAAGTACGGTATTTCTCCGATGGGAAGCTGTGTGCAGATGCTTATACAGATGCCTATTCTGTTTGCACTGTACCGTGTGTTCTACAATATTCCTGCTTATCTGAGCGGAGTTAAGGGCTCTTTTACAGGGCTTGTTGATTCAATTCAGCAGACAAGCGGATATCAGAATACACTTGTCAGTCTGATGGAAAAGTATAATGTTGTTACATCAAGCGGTCTTAACGCTTCAAATGCGGCTTCAAAGCTTGCTGATGCAAGTGGTGATACTTTAAACAATTTTATCATTGATATCCTTTATAAGCTTCCTTCAAAGGGCTGGGATGCTCTTATGGACGGTAAGTTTTTTGATGGTATCCAGAGCGCAGTTGAGAAGACTCACGATGCGTTACTTCATTTCAACTACTTTTTGGGACTGAATATCTCAGATACACCTTGGTATATCATAAAGAGCAACTTTACGGACAAGCCTGATAAGTGGTTACTTTTTGTAATACTTGCACTGCTTATTCCTGTACTGTCATATCTGACACAGATGATCAATATCAAGCTTATGCCACAGGCTACAAATGGCAATGATCAGATGGCAAGCCAGATGAAGATGATGAATCTTATGATGCCACTTATGTCATTTGTTATCTGCTTTACAGTTCCTGTAGGTCTTGGTATTTACTGGATCTGCTCTGCACTTGTAAGAGGTATCCAGCAGTTCTTCGTCAACAGACATATCGAGAATCTTGATCTTGAGGCTGTTATGGCAAAGAACGAGGAAAAGGCAAAGAAGAAGAGAGAAAAAATGGGACTGTCTGAGGATTATATAAAGAAGGCAGCTCAGATTAAGACAAAGTCAATTGACAATAAGGCAAACGTATCTGTATCAGCAGGCACAGAGGAGAAGCTTGCAAAGGCCGCTGAGTACAAGGCTAATGCAAAGGCAGGCTCACTTGCTTCAAAGGCTAATATGGTTAAAGAGTTTAATGAACGCAATTCACGCAAATAGGGGGAGAAAATAGTGGAATACATTGAAGTATCTGCAAAAACAATTGACGATGCTTTGACAGAGGCATCTATTAAACTTGGAACAACAAGCGATAAGCTCGAGTATGAGGTAATTGATAAGGGAAGCAATGGTTTCCTTGGAATTGGCAGCCGTGATGCTGTCATCAAGGTTAAAAAGGCCGAGGCAAGTGTTGAGGATGAGATTCGTGAATTCCTTGACAGTGTGTTTAAGGCAATGAAGCTTGAGGTTACTATTGATATCAAAGTGGATGAGGACAACAGAAATGTTGATGTTGAGCTTAACGGACCGGAGATGGGCGTTTTAATCGGCAAGAGAGGTCAGACTCTCGATTCACTCCAGTACCTTACAAATCTTGCTATCAATAAGCAGTCTGAGAATTACTACAGAGTAAAGATTGATACTGAGGATTACAGAAAGAGAAGAAGAGAGACACTTGAGAATCTTGCCAAGAATATTTCATTCAAGGTTAAGCGTACAAAGAGACCTGTTTCTCTTGAGCCGATGAATCCTTTTGAGAGAAGAGTGATTCATTCTGCACTTCAGAATGATAGATTTGTTGAAACACACAGCGAGGGGGATGAGCCTTACAGACACGTTGTTGTGACACTTAAGAAATAATAGATATAAATCATTAAAAGGGTATCTGGTTTCAGGTATCCTTTTTGAATATATATTATCTTAGAATTTTTGAGGAATTTCATATGCAAAATGATACAATAGCGGCTATTGCCACAGCTATGTCTCCGTCAGGAATCGGAATTATCAGGATAAGCGGAGATGATGCACTTTCGGTAATAGACAGGATTTATAAAAGCAAGAATAATAAAAAGAAAATAAGCGCCTGTCAGTCACATACCATTCATTATGGTTTTATATATGACGGCGATGAGAAAATAGATGAGGTTATGGTGCTTTTGATGAAGGCTCCCAATACATACACGAGGGAGGACACTGTGGAGATAGACTGCCACGGTGGTGTGTATGTGATGAAGAGAGTGCTTGAAGCAGTAATCAAAAACGGAGCAAGACCGGCAGAGCCCGGAGAGTTTACTAAAAGGGCATTTTTAAACGGCAGGATTGATTTATCCCAGGCAGAATCTGTCATAGATGTAATAAATTCAAAAAATGATTTTGCGCTCAAAAGCTCTTTAAGCCAGCTAGGCGGAGCCGTGCTTGGAAGCATCAGGCAGATAAGAGAGCAGCTTTTGCATGAGATTGCATTTATTGAGTCGGCACTTGACGACCCTGAACATATTTCTCTGGATGGTTATCCACAAAAACTACGTGCAATTGTGGATAACGAGTATGTGGAGATAGATAGTCTGTTAAAAACCTCAGATAATGGAAGGATTCTGAAGGAAGGAATAAACACAGTAATCATTGGAAAGCCAAATGCCGGAAAGTCATCTCTTTTAAATGTGCTTGTAGGAAGTGACAGGGCAATTGTCACGGATATAGCCGGAACCACGAGAGATGTGCTTGAGGAACAGATTAATATTGGTGGAATCACCTTAAATCTCGTTGATACTGCAGGCATCAGAAGCACAGAGGATGTTGTTGAAAAAATTGGTGTGAAAAAGGCTATGGAGCATGCCAATGAAGCTGATTTAATCATATATGTGGTTGATTCGTCAGTGGTACTCGATGATAATGATTATGATATTATCAATTTTATTAAAGATAAAAAGGCTGTCATTTTACTAAATAAGTCGGATCTGGCTTCAAAGGTGTCGGCAGATGATATAAAAAAGCTTGTGGATAAAACGGTTATTTCGGTTTCTGCAAAGGAAAGCTCGGGAATAGATGAACTTTCTGATACAATAAAGGAAATGTTTTTTGATGGACAGGTCTCATTCAATGATGAGATTTATATCACAAATATCAGGCATAAAAAACTATTGTCAGATGCTAAGGAAAGTCTTAAGCTTGTTATGAACAGTATTGATGATGATATGCCGGAGGATTTTTATTCGATTGATTTGATGAGTGCGTATGAGTCACTCGGACTCATAATCGGAGAATCGGTTGAGGATGATCTGATGGATGAGATATTCAGTAAATTTTGTATGGGAAAGTAGGCAGTTATGTGCAGTAAGTTTGTTGAAGAAAATTATGATGTTGTTGTAGTTGGTGCAGGACATGCGGGATGTGAGGCAGCACTTGCGTGTGCCAGGCTTGGACTTGAGACTATTGTTTTCACGGTAAGCGTGGACAGTATAGCGCTCATGCCGTGTAATCCGAATATCGGTGGAAGCTCGAAGGGGCATCTCGTCAGGGAGATTGATGCACTTGGCGGCGAGATGGGAAAAAACATTGACAAGACCTTTATCCAGTCAAAGATGCTAAATAAATCGAAGGGGCCTGCTGTTCATTCTCTCCGCGCGCAGGCAGATAAAGCGGAATATAGTATGGAAATGAGAAAAACCCTTCAAAATACCGACCATCTGACCATCAGACAGGGTGAGGTTTCTGAGATTGTTACCGATGAGAATAATAATATAGTCGGTGCAAAAACTACTTCGGGAGCTTTATATCATTGTAAGGCGATTGTGCTGTGCACCGGTACATATTTAAGAGCCAGATGCTTAACCGGCGAGATGATCACTCATACAGGTCCGAATGGACTTTTGGCAGCCAACCATCTGACTCAGTCGCTCATAGATCACGGAATTGAGATGCGCAGATTCAAAACAGGAACTCCAGCGCGTGTAGATAAGAGAAGTCTTGATTTTTCCAAGATGGAGGAACAGTTCGGTGACGAGAGGGTAGTGCCGTTTTCATTTACAACTGATCCTGAAAGTGTGCAGATTGATCAGGTTTCATGCTGGCTTACATATACGAATAGTAAGACCCATGAGATTATCAGAAACAATCTCGACCGTTCACCGATTTATGCAGGCATCATAGAGGGAACAGGTCCTAGATATTGTCCTTCAATAGAGGATAAGGTGGTTAAGTTTGCTGAAAAGGAAAGACATCAGATATTTATTGAGCCGGAGGGACTTAATACAAACGAGATGTATGTCGGAGGAATGTCATCTTCTATGCCTGAGGATGTACAGTATGAGATGTACCGCACCCTTCCGGGACTTGAAAATGTAAAGATAGTAAGAGATGCTTATGCCATAGAGTACGACTGTATCAATGCAAACCAGCTATATGCATCGCTCGAGTTTAAGAAAATACATGGTCTGTTCAGTGGTGGACAGTTCAACGGTTCATCCGGATATGAGGAGGCAGCCTGTCAGGGACTTATCGCCGGCATCAATGCAGCCATGAAGATACTTGGCAAAAAGCCATTGATACTTGACAGGTCAGAAGCGTACATAGGTGTGTTGATAGATGATCTGGTCACTAAGAAAAATAGAGAACCTTACCGCATGATGACTTCTAGAGCGGAATATCGTCTCCTTTTAAGGCAGGACAATGCAGATTTGCGTCTCACCGAGAAGGGATACGAGGTTGGCCTGATTTCAAAGGAAAGATATGACTATGTATGTAAAAAGAAAGAGCTTATTGATAAGGAAATAGAGAGAGTGTCGCATGTAAATATCGGTGCAAGGGCTGATGTACAGGAGATTCTGAAGAAATACAACAGTATAGAGCTAAGCAACGGAACCACACTTGAGGAGCTTATCAGAAGACCTGAGCTGGATTATGACAAGCTCGCTCCGATAGATCCCGACAGACCTAAGTTATCTGATGACACAAGAGAACAGATTAATATTCTTATTAAGTACGCAGGGTATATTTCAAGACAGATCAAGCAGGTCTCTCATTTTAAGAAGCTTGAGAAAAAACTGTTACCTACTGATTTTGATTATAATACTATTTCGGGTCTGAGAATTGAAGCACAGCAGAAGCTGAATGAATTTCAGCCGCTTAGTATAGGTCAGGCATCCAGAATTTCAGGTGTCACACCGGCTGATATATCGGTTTTACTGGTATTTCTGGAACAATTAAAATACTCAAATCCTGATTTATTTTCTAGATTAAACCCAGATAATACAAGCGTTGAACAATAATAATGGAGAATAAAATATGAAATATGATTTCACACACTTCACTGATGAATTATCAAAAATTAAATGTACATTAAATAATTCACAATTAGAGCAATTTGAGCTATATTATGACATGCTTATCGAAAAAAACAAGGTTATGAACCTCACTGCTATCACAGATTTCGACGAGGTAATAGAGAAACACTTTCTTGATAGCTTGTTTTTATGCCACACATTAGATTTAAACGCGGAAAAAAGTATCATTGATGTCGGAACTGGAGCTGGTTTTCCCGGTATTCCTCTTAAGATAGCTTTTCCTCAGCTTAAGATTACTTTATTAGATTCACTTAATAAGAGAGTTGGATTTTTAAATGAAGTTATTGAAGCGCTTGAGCTTAAGGATATTGAGGCAGTCCATGGCAGGGCAGAGGACTTTGCCAGAGATAAGGAACACAGAGCAGCTTATGATATTTGTGTATCGAGAGCAGTTGCCAATCTGTCCGCTCTTTCAGAATACTGTCTGCCGTTTGTGAAAATGGGAGGCTGCTTTGTGTCATATAAATCTGGTGAGTGCGAGAGCGAGGTGGCATATGCAAAGTCGGCCATTTATCTGTTGGGGGGAAAGCTGAATAAAATAGAGCAGTTTGGCTACTCGGATAATCATCGCTCATTTGTCATAATTGATAAGGTTATGAATACGAGCAATAAGTATCCGAGAAAAGCCGGACTGCCTTCAAAGAAACCATTGTAAAAAACCGTTATAATTGTTCAAGAATAGTTATAGGCGGTGCCTTATTTTAGATTAAAGTATAGAATTAGTTAGTAACAATTTTTTTAATAATTGAAGCTGTCTTCTCCGGTAACTCTAACTGAGGATAAAGCTTTGCATTTGCAATATGGATGATGTCGCATTTACTATTTAGCTTATGGTAATTGTTGATAACATCCATATTATTTTTTATTCCTGTTGATGCTATAATTGATACATCCTTGTCCAGGTTCTTGAGAGCGGGCGCGATATTAGTATTGATGTAGTTTGATAAAATGCTTGAGTAAAGATATTTGCCGCGGCTTTGCCCTTTATGTGCGGACTCATAGTATGCATCCTTCATCTTATCTGATATGAGCTGTCCTCTTGAAATAAATTTATTTCTGAAGAGTAAATCTACCTTGATAGGGCTCATAAGCTTATTGTATATAAATGTACCTATGATTGGCAGATTAATTATGTTCTGCTTAAATTTGGTGCTCTTGTCAGGTATGCATTTAAGCTGTTGCAATGATACAGGGTTTATAAGTATTATTTTATTAAATAAATCCTTTGACAGAGCATTTGCCATGATTACGGGAGCTGTTGACAGATTGGTTGCAGCTACGTTAACAGGCTTTCCGATTACGTCATTTACAAAGGCTGTGATAATCTGTACATACATGTAGCTTGTATATTGGATGGAAGGCTTGTCCGAGCGGCCACATCCAAGTAAATCAATTGTGTATACGGTATTGTTCTTTGCAAGCTTTTTAGCTACTTTAGCCCATTCTTCACCGGATGCTCCGGAGTCGGTGTCGTGTATTAAAAGTATTGGCTCACCGCTGCCGGTTTTTGTATAAAAGATATTTCCTTCTTTCCATTTGTAGTAGTGGCCATTGTCTACTTTGAGTGCATTTTTCCTTTCGGCATTAGAGTCTACAACTCTGTTGTATATATGCATTCCGGCAATCACTGCAGATGTGAGAAAAAGCAGATTTTTTGTACTTTTTTTCATATTATAACCTCCTTGTTTTTATCTGAAAAATTTGATATATTGATTTTGTATTCTTATAACTATATTATAACAAAAAAGAAGTTTTATACAATTATTTTTTATAATTGCTTTTAAATATAGTAAAAATGATATATAATTATATTGTAGATAAATTAATTATACAAACAAATGTTAGGTGATTATGGTTAAAAAATATTTAGAGAAAACAAGAGATGAATTTTATGACAGCAAGTATGCGCTTATAGAAAAACTTACTGCCGCTGAGAATCATTTTAAAGAAAATATCAAGATTATCCAGATGCTTGAAGGAAAATCCGATGAAAGCTTTGAGGCTTTTACTCCACGTGAAATCAATTCATATAATAAGAGTAAAGTTAAGGAACTTAAGGAAGAGCAGAAGCTGATTGAGCCTCAGATAAAGTCTTTACACAAACAGATTTCTGATATTGATTGTAAGATTGATGAAATCAACAGTGTTATCAGAGTGTATAATTCTGATGAGACAACTAATGAAGTAGAAATTTCAGAGGCCATATCTGATGTTATCAACGAAGAGGATAGTGATGCTTTTAAGAGGGTGATTTTACAGACTGTGGAGAGTGAGAGACAGCGTATCGCTCGTGATTTGCACGATTCTACTGTACAGAGTCTGACATCACTTACTCACAAGACAGAGCTTTGTCTTAAACTTATGGATGTTGACCCTATCAGGTGCCGGCTTGAGCTCACGTCTCAGGGAAAGATACTGAAGGATATTATCAATGAGCTTCGAAATATGATTTATAATTTAAGACCTATGTCATTTGATGATATTGGATTTAATATTACTGTTGAGCGTGCGCTTGATAAGCTTCGCAATTCAAATAATATAAGATGCAATTTCAAGACATCCGGTGATGAGTACATGGTAGACAGTCTTGTATCACTAACCTTACTCAGGGTCATTCAGGAGGCTTGCAGTAATTCTATCAAGCATGGTCATGCCAAAGAAATTAATGTTTCATTAAATTATGAACCAAAATCACTTACTTTGACAATAAAGGATGATGGAGATGGTTTTGATACATCTGCTATTCCTGAGTTTACCAGAGATGATAATTCAGGTTTTGGATTATCTATGATGAAGGAAAGAATTTATCTTCTTTCCGGTAAAATATCTATTTTATCAAAACCCGGTGAGGGGTGTACAGTTAGGGTAATTATACCTGTAAATAAGGAGGATTAAATTATGGCTATTAACATTATGATTACAGATGATCATTCTATGATCAGAGAGGGACTTAAAAATCTGCTGGAGCTCGACGGTGATATCAAGGTTATTGCTGAGGCAGAGAATGGTGAGGATTGTCTTGATAAATTAAAGACCTTTAGACCTGATGTATTACTTTTGGATATCAATATGCCAAAGATGAATGGTCTTGAGGTATTAAAAGCATTAAAGGACAGAAAGTCTAAGGTAAAGGTACTTGTTCTTACTGTTCACAATGAGACAGAATATCTTATGAAGGCTGTAGATATCGGAATCAACGGATATGTACTGAAGGATTCTGAGTCTGCTGAGCTTAAAAAGGCTATTTTCACTATTGCTGATGGTGAGACTTATATACAGCCAAGTCTTATTCCGGCTCTTAATTCTATGATGATTCAGAAAAATGAGGATGAGCTTAAGATAGATGCTCTTACTAAGAGAGAGATGGAAGTACTTAAAGAAATGGCTGTTGGTAAGTTTAACAGAGATATTGCTAAGGAAATGAAGATTAGTGAGAGAACTGTTAAGAATCATATTTCAAGTATTTTCAAGAAGCTTGAGGTTACTGATCGTACTCAGGCCGCGGTATTTGCAATCCGTAACAATATTATTCAGATTATGTAATATACGTTTTATATTTTATTTGAATTTTATTAGAGGAATGTTTCACGTGAAACATTCCTTTTTGATTATTTAATATAGTATATTGACAGTAGTACGCAACCGTCCATATTCGCCATCGTGGCTCAGTATGGACTCGCTCGTACATCCGTGTACGAGCGCTGCTATGTGTTGAAGTGATTTCAAACATACTCTAAGTTGCTGCGTAGACTCGTTTGGAATGTATATGTATGGCGGATTCCTTACGTTGTGAGTGTACTATAAAAATTCTATGGTATAATACTCTAGAATTAAATAATAAAATATAGTGTTTCACGTGAAACATTCCTCTTCTAATATATGATTTGATTTATAGTGATTAATATTGTTTATTGACAGTAATACGGAATCCGTCATACATATACATTCTGCACTCGTTTTACTCCGCAACTAAGAGTATGTAAGAAATCACATATGGGTTGAGACAGTAGTACGCAACCGTCCATATTCGCCATCGTGGCTCAATATGGACTCGCTCGTACATCCGTGTACGAGCGTTGCTATGCATAGAAGTGATTTCAAACATACTCTAAGTCACTACGTAGACTCGTTTGGAATGTATATGTATGCCGGATTTCTTAAATTGTGAATTTACTATACTTATATATTGAGTTATACAAAATGTTTCACGTGAAACATTCCTTTTTGATTATTTAATATAGTTTATTGGCAGTATGACGTATTTCTTACGTGTGGATGTATAATAAATGTCATATAGTATATTATTTTAAGAATGAATAATGCATGATTTTATATTGTATAGGTTAATATTTTGTGTTTTAAATTATGTGATGTGGTATAATCTCAATTATTATGTAATTCGGAAATATATGATAGTATATATCAAATACAATATTTAGTGACAAATATGAGGTATTAAATGATAAAATAGGAATGTTTCACGTGAAACATTTAAATGATATAATGAGTGAATACGAGAAAGCTAAGTTTTAATAATTAGACTGATTAAAAATTTAAATAAAGGATATAGAAAGTGACATAATTTATATGAATAAAAATGTTTTAATAATTAAAGGAAGTCCAAGGACAAAAGGAAATACTGCAACAATGGCTGATATATTTGCCAAAGGCGCAATTGAAAAACAATAATACTGTGACAGAACTTTTTTAATTGAAGATAGTATATTTCATGCTCCGGAAAAAATGAAAGTGAAGATGGCAGTATTATTTTGCGTATGACACAAGAAAACAGAGAATGTAAAAAAATAATGTGCATACATAGTGAAATTTTATAGCATTATACAGTTAAGAGTGATATAATAATTTGAGTGTGTAAGATTTCAATTTACAATTTAAAAATATGATGATTCGGCAGAAATTTTAAGTTAATTGCGAAAGGATTTATAATGGGAAGAATTATAGCAGTTGCAAATCAAAAGGGTGGGGTTGGAAAGACCACTACTTCTATCAATTTGGCAGCGTGTCTGGCTGAAAAAAAGAAAAAGGTGCTGGCAATTGATTTAGACCCGCAGGGTAATATGACAAGCGGCCTTGGTGTAAATAAGGACGAAGTGGAGAATACGGTATACAATCTCATGCTTGATGAGTGTTCAATTGCAGAGAGTATTGAAAATACGGTGGTGGACAATTTATATGTTATTCCATCTAATGTAAATCTGGCCGGAGCAGAGATTGAGCTTTTGGGCATAAATGATAAGGAATATATATTAAAGAGTGCAGTTGATTACATAAAAGAGGACTATGATTTTATTATTATAGATTGTCCTCCTTCACTCAACATGCTGACAGTAAATGCAATGACTACTGCAGATACAGTTCTTGTTCCTATTCAGTGTGAATATTATGCCTTGGAGGGACTTAGTCAGCTGATTCATACAATCAATCTGGTGCAGGAGAGACTTAATCCGGAGCTGCAGATTGAGGGAGTTGTTTTCACCATGTATGATGTCAGGACAAATCTGTCAAATCAGGTTGTAGAGACAGTAAAAGAAAATCTGGATACAAAGATTTACAATACAATGATTCCAAGAAATATCAGATTAGCTGAGGCACCATCATATGGTATTCCGATAAATATGTATGACAGTAAATCGGCCGGAGCAGAAAGCTACAGAAATCTGGCAAAGGAAATAATAGCAAGAAAGGATATTTAAGAAAGTATGGCGGCAAAAAAAGGATTGGGTAAGGGACTTGATTCATTAATTACAGACAAGGTATCAAAGCCGGTAAAACCAAAGAGCAATCATGCAGCGGATGCTGTAATGATAGATATTAATAAAGTAGAGCCTAACAGAGAACAGCCTAGAAAGAAATTTGATGAGGATGCACTTATAGAGTTATCAGAATCAATAAAACAGTTTGGCATTTTACAGCCTTTACTTTGCCAGGAAAGGGATGATTACTATGAAATCGTCGCAGGTGAGCGAAGATGGAGATCAGCAAAGCTGGCAGGTCTAAAGGAAGTCCCTGTCATAATCAAAAAATTGACCAATCAGCAGATTATGGAAATCTCCCTTATAGAAAATATTCAGAGAGAGGATTTGAATCCAATTGAGGAGGCTTTGGCATACAAGCGTCTGCTTGAGGAATTTAAACTGAAGCAGGATGATGTGGCAGAGAGAGTATCAAAGAGCAGAACAGCAGTTACCAATTCAATGCGTTTACTCAAGCTCAATGAAAAGGTACAGCAGATGGTGATAGATGAAATGCTCACTACAGGCCATGCAAGAGCATTACTTGGTATAGAAGATCAGAATCAGCAGTATGTGGTAGCACAACAGATTTTCGACCAAAAGCTAAGTGTCAGGGATACAGAGAAGCTTGTTAAATCATTACAGAAGAACAAGAAAAAGACAAAGTCTGAAAAACCGGTTAATCCTCAGATGGAAGCAATCTACAAGGATCTTGAGGAAAAGCTTAAAAAGAATATGGGAACAAAGGTTCTAATCAACAGGAAAAATGAAAATTCCGGAAAGATAGAAATAGAATATTATTCTCATGATGAACTGGATAGAATAGTAAACATGCTCAATTCAGTCCAAAATCAATAGAAATAATTAGATAGTATTTAGATTTTGTATATTTAATGAAAAAAATAATAAAATCATACAGAAAATGAGACAAAGAGACTATTTAAATTTTATGCAAAATATACGACAATATAGATAGGAGTAAAAAATGATTTCTGAATATTTAGGATTCGATTCCGACTACATTATATTAGGATTGGCGGGAGTGGTAATTATTCTGCTCATCCTCATAATCACAAATATGGTGCAGATCGGTAAGCTCAAAAAAAGATACAAAGTGTTTATGAGTGGAAAAACTGCAAAGTCATTGGAGGACACAATTATCAAGAGACTTGACGAGGTAGATGAACTTGTTGCAGCAAACTCATCAATCAAAAAGAATATAGAAGAATTATTTGCTAACATGAAGTGTTCATACCAGAAGGTAGGACTTGTGAAGTATGATGCATTCAATGAGATGGGCGGAAAGCTAAGCTTTTCACTTGCCATGTTAAATGGAAAGGATGATGGCTTTGTACTCAATGCCGTTCACAGTCGTGAGGGCTGCTATACATACATCAAGGAGATTGTTGGCGGAAATTCCATTATTGTTTTAGCAGATGAAGAGCAGGAAGCGTTGAATATGGCCAAGGAGGCAAATATGCCTGCTGAAAAATAACAATGGGGTGTTTTAGTTTATGAGGATAAAAGCAGTCAGCAGCTTAGTTGGCGGTGAAGTACTTGCGGAACCAATACTAACAGAAAAAAATGATATTTTAATACCAAATGGCACAAGGCTTAAGCCTGATTATGTGCCACTTATAGAGTCACTTGGAATAGAATCAGTGATGGTAGAGGATCCGTATGAAAATTATGAAAGCCCGAATTCTATAGTAGACCCGGCTATTTTCGACAAATACGTGGAAAAAGTGCGCAGACTGATGGAAAGTCATATATATCATGATGGCAAATCCTTAAAGGAATTTGAAATAATCGCAAATGATATTGTACATGATATAAATGATATGCCATATGACGTGATTGTTGATATAAAAGAGCGTAATTCGGACTTATATGAGCACACAGTCATGGTGACACTTTTATCAGTGCTTGTTGCAAGAAAGCTAAAGCTTGACGAAAAGCGAAAGTATAACATAGCGGTGGGATGTTTATTACATGACATCGGGCTGCGTTTTATTGTCACACGATATAAAAACAGGGATTTTTCCAATGCAAATCCTGCGGAGCTTTTTGAATATAAAAAGCATACCATTTTAGGATATTCGGCATTGGATGAGGAAAGCTGGATAGCGCCAATATCAATGAAGATGATTTTATCACATCATGAAAATATGGCAGGTACAGGTTTTCCTATGAAGCAAAAGAATAAAGAACTGGAATGTAGAATAATTCAGGCATGTGATGCGTTTGATTCGCTGATAAGCGGTATGGAGTGTAAGCGCATTTGTGTGCAGGAAGCCATAAATCAGATAAAGGAAAATGATGGCGGCAGATTTGATAACAAAATTATTAAGTGCCTGCTATCATCAATAGCCAGATATCCTGTCGGTACAACAGTAAAGACCAATGCTGAAGAAGAGGGAGTAGTAGTTTCCCAGACAGTAGATCCGGAGAATCCTATTATCATGATTTTTGGAAATGAAAATAATGGCAAATTGATGCTTCACAACAGATTGAATCTCATGCTTGATAAAAACATTTCAATTCTTCAGGTAATTTAAAGAAAAGAGAAATAAGTAATGCACCAATTCCTCAGAGCAATAGGATTTTCAGATATAACAAAGAAACAGTTAAACGAGGTAATTAACAATATAATTGATAAGCCGGAAAAACTAAAGGTAACAAAGGATTCAGAGGGCAATGAATTTGCCGAGCTGTCATGTGATGTGGCACCCAATATGGGAATTACAGTCAGAGGAATATACAATGACGATGATAGCTTTGACATAGATTATTACTATCCGTATTTCACGGGAAGCGAAAAGACTACAAATGAGATAATAGATATCGAAAAGCACTCAGAGAAGGAATCATATGCAGGCGTATGTGATGACCCTAATCTCGGCGTAACACTTATATTTTATCTGCAGAATGTGTGTGATTATCTGTCAGAGAAGGCATACATAAACAGAGAGGTAAGGGCAAAGGGAGCAGTGCTCTCAGGACTATCAGTTGATGGCTGTATTTTGCTACCAATGAAACAAAAAAAGGCTAAAACATTAAATACAGTTGATTCAGACAAAAAAGATAGAAAGCAGCTGATTGCAGAGGCCAGGGATGGCGATGAGGGCGCTATGGAAAGCCTCACAATGGAAGATATAGATTTATACTCATCCATTACGAGAAGAATCCAAAACGAGGATATTCTTTCAATCGTAACAACATATTTCATGCCATATGGCATCGAAAGTGACCAGTACAGCGTGCTGGGAGATATTATTGAGTTAACAGAAGAAAAAAATATCATTACAAATGAAAAAATATATTGCATAAAAGTATCATGTAATGATATAATATTTAGCGTGTGTATAAACAAAAATGACCTCATCGGTGAGCCGATGGTTGGCAGACGTTTCAAAGGAAACATTTGGATGCAGGGTAGTATTTGTTTGTAATATACATTTGTTTTCATAGTTAAATGGATATAACAAGCGCCTCCTAAGAGAAAGCCGAGGCATTCCCCAAAGGGAAAAAATGAAAAACAACTTTCAGTTCGAATCTATTCTGAAAAATGCTAAGGGTGACAACAAAGCATTCCCCAAATTGGGGAACGTTCTAATGTTACCAAATCAAAAAAATCTGTAGATTGACAACTCGAAAAAGAGTTGATAATCTTATATATGGCCGAAGGGAAAAATCCCAGAAACCCAGTAAAATCAAGGGTTTGCGGCATGTGTCGTCATAGCTCAGCTGGATAGAGCACTCGCCTCCTAAGCGAGGGGTCGGAGGTTCAAATCCTCTTGGCGACGGGCTTCAAAGCGTTCGAAAATGTTAGCTGGATTAGCTGACAACGAACGCTTTTGTTATTTTCAAATCACGTTCGTGACACAAAATTCCATTCAAAATGATCAATTTCCAGCTAACGCAATCCGATTTTTGTTAGCTGACAGCTAATCAAAATTACCGGTTTGCAAACATGGGTTTTAGGAAGTCCAGCTAACATTTGGGTTCCGCTCCGTTGTCACCCCTTATTCGGGGATGTAAATCAGAGAAAAGGCGGGAAAAGAAACAATCTCTCCCAAACCTGCAAACATGAATTAGCTGAAACAGTATTCAATTCTATTAGCTACAGCTAATGGTCAAACAGCAATGTCTGTTTGGAACTTTACTATCTATAAAAGTTCCAGGCAGGCATTTTTTATTTCCTGAATCCTGGAGGAAAGGAGTCAAGATGACTGAGCCAAACAGACAATCAGGAGAAAACGAAGAAAGAATCATAGAAATTGAGATTGAGCGTCTTCGTCCGTTCAAAGAGCACCCGTTTCAGGTAAAAGATGATAAGGAAATGTTTCTTCTGCAGGAAAGCATTGAGAAGTATGGAATTTTAAATCCGCTAATCGTCAGACCAGTACCGGATGGATACTATGAGATCATATCCGGTCACAGAAGAAAACATGCTGCGGAGAAACTGGGATACCGTAAAGTACCGGTAATCATCCGGGTATTAAGTGAAGATGATTCCATCTTGAGCATGGTAGATTCCAATCTTCACAGAGAACGGATCAGCTACAGTGAAAAAGCTTTTGCTTACAAACTGAAGAATGACGTATTAAAAAGAAAAAGTGGTCGAAAAAAGAGCCAAGTTGACCACAAAACACCAAGAAAGCGGGCAATAGAAATCATCAGTGAAGATTGTGGTGATAGCCCAAAACAAGTGCAGCGTTATATCTCACTGACAAAACTGATACCGGAAATGCTGCAGAAACTGGATGATGAGATTATTTCTTTTTGTCCGGCTGTAGAGATAGCTGCATTAAGTGAAAAAGAGCAAAAGGAACTGCTTGTAGCAATGGAGTATGCACAGGCAATCCCATCACTCTCACAGGCCCAGAGGATCCGGCAAATGAGTAAAGAAAAGCAGTTGTCACTGGAAAAGATGGAAGAAATCATGTGTGAGGTTAAAAAGGGTGAAATCACAAGAGTGGCTTTCACAAACGAACAGCTACATAAGTATTTTCCGAATTCCTATACACCGGCAATGATGAAGCGGGAAATACTGGCACTGTTGAAATTATGGAAAAAAGAATCATGGGAAAGTTAAAGGAGGAAGAAATCATGTGTAAAGTTATATCCGTAGTAAACCAGAAAGGTGGAGTCGGCAAGACCACCACAACCGTAAATGTAGGTATTGGACTGGCAAGAGAAGGAAAGAAAGTGTTGCTGATCGACGCGGATCCACAGGGAAGTTTAACAGCAAGTCTTGGGTATGAGGAACCGGATGATCTTCGCATCACACTGGCAACGATCATGATGGATGTCATCAACGAAGAAGAAATCTCTCTGGAAGATGGTATCTTACATCACCAGGAAAATGTAGATCTACTTCCGGCAAATATTGAGCTTTCTGCCCTGGAAGTAACGATGGGAAATGTTATGAGCAGAGAAATGATCATGAAGGAATATATCGATGCGATAAGATGCCGATACGATTATATCCTGATCGACTGTATGCCAAGCCTTGGTATGATGACAATCAATGCACTGGTCTCCTCTGATTCTGTGCTGATACCTGTACAGGCCGCATATCTGCCTGTTAAAGGACTTCAGCAGCTGATCAAGACCATTCTTACAGTAAAGAAAAGACTGAACCGGAAACTGGCGATTGAGGGCATTCTCCTGACCATGGTAGATTTCAGAACCAATTACGCAAGGGACATTGCATCGAGAGTACATACAACCTACGGAAGCCAGATTGAAGTATTTGAAAATGTGATCCCGATGTCTGTAAAAGCAGCTGAGACCAGTGCAGAGGGAAAAAGTATTTACATGCACTGTCCGAAAGGAAAAGTTGCCGAGGCATATATGAAATTGACACAGGAGGTTTTGAGTAATGAAAAATAGAAGTGGCGAAAAGATTAAACTGGCAAGTATTGATGAACTGCTTGGTGTGGTAAATGAAGAATCTGCAATGGAGATAGAGATCAGTAAGATCCATCCATTTAAAAATCATCCGTTCAAGGTGCTGGATGATGAAAAGATGCAGGACTTGGTAGAAAGCGTAAAGATTAATGGAGTGCTGACTCCGGTACTGCTTCGCATGGATGAAAATGAAGAATATGAAATGGTATCCGGTCACAGAAGAATGCATGCAGCACAGCTTGCAGGACTTACGACTATTCCGGCAATCGTAAGAGAATTATCGGATGATGATGCCATTGTGGCGATGGTGGACGCTAACATTCAGCGAGAGGAACTGTTGCCGAGTGAGAAAGCTTTTGCTTATAAGATGAAATTAGCAGCTATGAAAAGACAAGCAGGAAGACCAAAAAGTAATTCTGGCCAAAATGACCAGAATTTAATAGGAACTGTATCTAGGGATGTATTAGCAGAGCAAGTTGGAGAAAGTTCTAAACAGATTCAGCGTTACATTCGCCTGACAGAATTGATTCCTGAACTTCTTGATCTGGTAGATAACAAAAAGCTTCAATTCACGGTTGCTGTAGATATCTCTTACATCGATAAGGAAGTACAGGGATGGATTTACGAATATATCTGCGACACAGGATTTATCAAACCAAAACAGATTGCAGCACTCAGAAATCAGCTGAATGATGGACCAATCAATCAGATTCAGATGTTATCGATTTTCAATAACTGTGTGATGGCAAAGAAAGTATCCCGGTCTCTTACTTTCTCAGAAAAGAAACTGACAAAGTACTTTCCGGATGATTATACAGCCAAAGATATGGAGCAGGTGATTGAATCATTATTAGAAAAATGGATGCAGGAACAGTCCTGTTAAGGATAGAAAAAGCTAAGAAAACAAAGTCAAAGAAGTTTAAAAAGAGGACTTCTTAGCAGAAAATGAAAGGAGGAAATTATGGAGAAAAAAATGACATTTAATTATTTTTACGGTACCGAAGCTGATCAGTTCAGCTTCTACCGCATACCAAAAGCATTATTTACAGACAGTTATTTTAAAGATTTATCGAGCGATGCTAAAATTTTATATGGACTGATGTTGGATCGAATGTCTCTTTCCATCAAGAATCAGTGGTTTGATGACAAAAACAGAGCATATATCTATTTTTCCATCGAAGATATCATGGAATTACTGAACTGTGGCAGAAATAAAGCCATCAAATCCATGAGAGAACTGGATGACGAAACAGGAATTGGTCTGATTGAGAAACGCAGACAGGGATTTGGAAAGGTGAACGTTATCTACGTGAAAACCTTTATGCCCGAGAAAACAGATGAGAAAAAATTTGAAGAGGAATTAAAGAAGTTTAAAAAACAAACTTCTGTGGAAAATGAGGAATCTACAGAAGTTTACAATTCAAACTTCATGAAGTCCCAAAATCAAACTTCTAGAAGTCCCGAAAACAAACTTCAAGAAGTTTACATTTCAAACCCTAATAATACTAATCTTAGTGATACTGAAATGAATGATAATAAATCTAATCATATCATATCTGTGGATGAGAAAAGATTTGATAGCGATAACCGCTCTGAGGATTATCAGGCTTATGAAAACCTTGTCAAAGAGACCATTGATTATGAATCACTGGAAGTAACCCATCATGACGATATGCGGCAGGTAGATGAAATCGTGAACCTGATCGTAGAGACTGTGATGTGTAAAAATGACAAGATCTTGATTGCCAGCAACTGGTATCCGGCATCACTGGTGAAGAAAAAATTTCTGATGCTGACCTATTCACATATCGAGTATGTCTTACACTGTATGAGTGGTAACACCACAAAGGTGAAGAACATCAAGAAATATTTATTAGCAGCCCTGTTTAATGCACCGTCAACGATGAACGGGTATTATCAGGCAGAGGTGAACCATGATATGCCAGGACTGGTAAGATAGGAGGTGCACATGTTTATTTTAAAACTTGCTGGGAAGATATTATTACTGCCGGTATGGCTGATCCTTTTTGTGATCGGCCTGGCAGTAAAGATGACAGTACAGACTTATGCGGTTGTCAGAGGGATCCTTGGGTTTATATTCACTTTGTTGATTATAGCGACTGCATACTGTTACCATGACTGGGCACAGGTTGCATTTCTGTTTTCGCTGAGTGTAATTCTGTATCTGATCCTTTTTGCAGGAGTGTTCGTAGATACTGTACTGGACATGACAAGAGAACGTATTATTGATTTTATTATATCGTGAGGAGGATATGAAAATGAGCGAAAACAATGATTATATTCAGTTACCACCACTTAAAAAAGACACACCGTCCGATGTGATACAGAATATGTATGACACATAAAAAACTGATATGTAAATTACGTTAGCATTTTGAGTTGCCTAAATTCGAAAGTTAGGAAAATCTTAATAATTTCTCAGGCAATCCATTGTGAATTTAGATGTTGTATTTGCTATACTTAATTGGAAATATGAGCAAAGGAGTTGAAAATATGTCTGAAAAGATATTGATTATAGATGACGAGCAAGATATAGCGGATCTGTTGGAGGTCTACTTGAAAAACGAAAATTACGTCGTTTATAAATTTTACTGCGCAACGGATGCCATGTCGTGTATTGAAAGCGGCGACATTGATCTTGCCATTCTGGATATTATGCTCCCGGATATGAACGGCTTTTCACTTTGCCAGCTTATCCGAAAGAAATACACTTATCCAATCATAATGCTAACGGCTAAAATTGAGGAAACGGATAAAATAACGGGGCTGACATTGGGAGCGGACGATTATGTGACAAAACCCTTTCGCCCACTTGAAGTAGTTGCCAGAGTGAAAGCGCAGTTAAGACGTTACAAGAAATATTCACCCGATATCATCACAGAGAAAATTCCATCGGAACTTTCCTATAACAAATTGTGCTTGAATGTGCAGACCCATGAATGTCTGTTAGACGGGGAACCTGTTTCTCTAACCCCGACAGAATTTTCTATTCTCCACGTCCTTTTGTCAAGTGCTGGAAATGTTGTAAGCATTGAGGAACTGTTTCATGCGGTTTGGAAAGATGAATACTACTCTAAAAACAGCAGCACAATTACTGTGCATATCCGGCATCTGCGCGAGAAACTGAACGATACTTCCGATACTCCGCAGTATATTAAAACGATTTGGGGTGTCGGCTACAAAATTTAAGCGAAAGGAGAACGCTATGAAGAGAAAATCAAATTGTTTGGCAACTATTTTATTCTTAATTTATCTGGCACTTCTGGTTTGGATCATACTGTTCAAACTACAGTTTTCAATCAGTGATCTGGATAAAGTAAGGAGTATAAACCTTATTCCTTTTCACTATGACAAAGAAGTTGGCGCAGCATTTCACTTAACAGAGGTACTCGAAAATTTCTTGATTTTTGTTCCTATGGGCATTTATCTTCAAATGCTTCTGCCAAGAACAAAATTATATGTGAAGTTCATGCTGATTGCTGGAACAAGTTTTTTATTGGAAACTATGCAGTATATCTTAGCAGTCGGACGTTCTGATATTACTGATGTACTTACAAATACGGCAGGTGGTCTTTTGGGGCTTGCTGTATATTCGATGGCAGCCCGGTTAATCGGAAATAGAATAAAAGCAAACAGACTGTTTTCCATTCTGGCAGGCATAGTAAGTGTTGTCGTGATTGGTCTGCTTGGCTTTCTTCTGTTTGCTAATCGGTAGGAGGTGTATTCTCATGTCGAATAAAGAAATGACAACAGAAAAGCGCCTTAAAGTGCGCTTATACCTATCATTGCTGGTTTATACCGTTGTTGGATATGGTTTGACCCTTATCTTGGACTACATCTTTTCAAAATTTGACAACGGTATTTTTGCATGGCTCTACTGGCGGCTTGATCTGCTTTTTATTTTGTATCTGATGCTCGGCTTTATATGTATCTTCAATTACTATTGGAAAAAGCCGTGGGGCTATCTGGATGAAGTAATTGACGCAACCCAAACGGTCTATGAGCAGAACAATCATACAGTATCGTTGTCTGAGCCACTGAAAGAACTGGAGGAACAGCTCAATCAGATTAAAATGTCTGTTCTGTTGAGCAAGCAGGCTGCAAAGCAGGCAGAAGAAAAGAAAAATGAAATTATTATGTATCTGGCACATGATATACGCACCCCTCTCACAACAGTAATCGGCTATTTGAGCCTGCTCCATGAAGCCCCTGACATGCCTGAACAGCAAAAGGAAAAGTATGTAAAAGTGGCGTTGAATAAGGCAGAGCGCCTTGAAAAGCTCATCAATGAACTTTTTGAAATTACCAAGTACAATGCACATACGGTTATTATCAAAAAAGAAACTGTGGATTTACATTGTCTGATTGCGCAGGTAATAGATGAAATATATCCGACACTCTCCGCAAATGGCAATACAGCGGTATTTACTGCGGAGGATAACTTATCCGTGAACGCTGACCCTGAAAAACTGGCGAGAGTTTTCAGTAATCTTTTACGAAATGCTGCGTCATATAGTTACCCGCAGACAGAAATCACTATATCCGCCAAACGGTTAGAGCATGATATTCAGATCACTTTTGAAAATCATGGAAAAACAATTCCACAGGAACAGCTTAACAGTATATTTGAAAAATTCAATCGCTTGGATGATGCTCGGCTTTCTAATACAGGTGGTGCGGGACTTGGTCTTTCTATTGCGGAAGAAATTATACATTTACATGGTGGAAAGATTACTGCATCCAGTCAAAACGAAACCATAGACTTTGTGATTACATTACCACTTTCCGCTTAGGAAAATAAGAATGTGATCTTAGGAATTACTTAGGAATTTAAGCGTGTGATTTTTGAGATTGAAAAGCCTTTGTTCGGTACAATGATTATCGAACAAGGGCTTTTTATTGTTCAGCTGAAGCAAAAGAAAGGAGTGTAAGCATGGAACTGAAAATAGAGCATTTAAGCAAGCAGTTCAAAGACAAAACAGCAGTAAATGATGTCAATCTGACATTGACTCCCGGCGTTTGGGGACTTTTGGGGGCGAATGGTGCAGGGAAAACCACGCTCATGCGCATGATTGCTGATATTATGACACCAACCAACGGAGCGGTTTACTATGACGGAAAAGACATTCGAGAGTTAGGTGAAGTCTACCGAAGCAAGTTTGGCTTTCTGCCGCAGGATTTTGGGTATCACCGGGATTTTACGGTCAAAGATTATTTGGAGTATATGGCTGCGCTGAAAGATATTCCTACAAGGGCAACCACCCAAAAGATCAATCATTTGTTGGACATTCTTTCGCTCTCCGATGTGAAAAAGAAAAAAATCTCCAATCTGTCAGGCGGCATGAAGCGTCGTGTTGGTATTGCGCAGGCTATGTTGAACGACCCGGAGATACTTGTCATGGACGAACCGACAGCAGGACTTGATCCCGGGGAGCGCGTGCGTCTGCGGAATTTCATTTCCGAGTTTTCGCATGATCGAATCGTGTTGATTTCCACCCATATCGTATCTGACATAGAATATATTTCTACGCGCAACGCAATTATGAAAGCCGGAGAAATTGTTGATGTCGGAACTACCGCAGAACTTGTCAAGCGGATTGAGGGCAAGGTTTGGAATTGCATAATTCCGACCTCAAAGCTGCCGGAATGTGAAATGCGGCTGCGCATTATCAATCAGCGAGGCGAAGATCACAATCAGGTTTCTATTCGTTATCTGTCCGAACATTCGGAAATTGATGGGTCTGTTACAACGGAGCCACGATTGGAAGATCTGTATCTGTGGTTGTTCCCGCAGACAGACTTGGAAAAGGAGGACAGATAATATGTGGCTCTTTAGACTTGAACTAAAACGTATTTTGAAGTCACGGCGCACCCTGATTTTACTTGCAATCGCACTTTTGCTTTCCGTAGCCATGGCATACCTGCCTATTTCATTTGAGAGCATTAACCGTCCAAACGAAGATGGCACGGTTACAGAATTAAACGGCTTGGCAGCGATCAAATACAAACAAGATTTATATAAAACATCCGCTGGTGAAGTGACCCCGGATAGGATCAAATCGGCTTTGGAAACTTATCAAAGCTGCGTTCGAGAATATGGGCCAGTCGAGGAAGAGGGCTTTCCTCTGGCTGTATATATTGAAAAAATCGTCCCGTTCCGTCACTTGCTGATGGGTCTGCCCGAAACGTTTGCTGATCCATTAACAGGCATTGGTGCTGATTTAATGGATATTGACCCGAATGACATTGACGGAGCCTATTATGAAAAGTGCGCAGAACATTTACAGGATGTCATGCGGAATGAACAAAGAGAAAACGAAACCGCACAACAGAAAGCTCTTGAAAAATATTCAGAACTTGATACGCCATTTTATCTTCATTCTGGAATTTCTAAAGATGCATTTGATTATATTGAGTTGTATATTTTGTGCCTTGCTATTTTGTGTGTGGCAATCGCAGCTCCTACTTTTGCTGGAGAATATCAAACGGGCGGTGACAGCATCCTGCGAACCACCAAATACGGGCGTAAACAATTAGCAATTACCAAAATTCTGGCGGCATTTACACTTTTCGTTGTTACTTTCCTTGTCGGGATCACGGTACACATTCTGATTTTAGATGCAGCGTTCGGGACGGATTGCTTAAAAACATCGTTTCAGATGCGATACTCTATCATTAATCTGCCAAACATCAATCTGGGGCAGTTGCAGATAATTCTCGTAGCAGCGGGCTTGCTTTCTGTATTAGCAACGGTTAGCTGTACGTTGTTCCTGTCTGCAAAATGTAAAGACACATTGACAGTTTTGCTGATCTCTATTGTAGTTCTTCTCATGCCGCTTTTTGCTTATGTGGCGATGGGAGCAACATGGCTCTCTACCATACTTCCATCTGCCGGAATTGGTATGCAGAACAATTTCCTTTATCAGCTTGCAGATTTCAATTATCTGAATATCGGTGGAATGAGTTTCTGGACACCGCATGTTATTTTGATTTCGGCAGGAATTGAATTATTTGTGTTTACATTCTTGGCGATTCATTCCTATTGCAGACATCAGGTAGCATAAAAGAAGTTCAAAATAGAATGAATTGGTTATCTGCCGCGCGACGGCAAAAGAAAAAAAGCCGCCGCAGAGCAGACACATTTTCACGCGCCTATGAAACGGCGGCTTTGATTTTCAGAGCCGCCGTTTCTTTGCATTTGCACAAACCTATGATGAATTTTCCGGAAATATTGTGGTTAATAGCGATTTAAACTGTTGTATTTGTTTAAAAATTAAAAAATATCTAATGAGTCTTCCGCATCTACCCACATCAGTCGGTCATTTTTTGCGGACAGTTCAATACATGCCTGTCTGTTTCGCTCCCTGCTCCTAATTTTCGCTTCTGTCCCTCTATCATGTTAATTAATCACAGCGGAATTTTTTATACCGGAAAGAGTGTGTGGTAGCTGGTGGAAGGATAAAAAAGGATGCACAGATCGACAAAGCAGATCTGATCAGAATAAAAATCGTGCTGTTCGTGCAGCTTTGGCACTTACGGAATGGATGGCATGATGCTCATAAGGCGGATTTGATTTCCCTTTGGTCCGTTGAGTAATAAATGGAGAAATATCTTATTGCTTAAAGGAGGAAGCCTATATGGGATCAGGTGCTATTAAATGGCATGTACACTGCTCTGTATGCGGAGCCTTTATTGAAAAGAGCGCACAAAGCGATTCAGAAGTGGAGTGCAAAAAATGTCGCAGTACATTGGAGATATTTGTAAAGGATGATATGGTGTCGGTTCGTCCGATCCACATCAGAGATGAACAATTAAAGTCCAGGATGCGGACGTATTCCCGAAAGATGATGAATCAGGGATTATAACAGAATAGAATGAGCTGTCTGTAGTAAGCGTTGGATTTGGCAGGAACCATCAAGAACGCACCAGACAGTAAGAGTTTGTCAAGGAGCTGAATCTGACTGGAATCACTAAGAGCCCGGCAAAACATTTACGGATACACTGCAAGATCAGAAGTATTTTCTGGTTTTGGAGATTGTTGAAGTATTTGTTTTGTCGGGCTTTTTTGATGTATTTCAAAAAATTTTTAAATTTTTTGTCGTACCCCACTGTAAAACAGGCTCTCAGCGTTTCGTTATATAGAGGTTGAATTCTCTTCTGCAAAAATAATTGCAGAGAGAGATTTTGATAATATGACACAAAGGAGGAAGCAAAGATGACTGAAATCGAATACCAGGAATTTGTAAGGCATTGTCCTTACGATGCTATGGGCGATTATTCCATGTTTCGCAAAGAGCAAACAGAGAATGAATCAGAAGATGCACATATCAACTGAATAAGCCAGGCAATCTGGCAAACTTAATCTAAACGCAGATACATGCGTTACAAAGGAGTCGCGGACTCCCGTTCAAAAAAAACGGGTGAGTTCGTGACCTCTTGTACTGCAGTTCTTTATGTCTGTGCAGAAATTTCATAAAAGATGGAATGGACCACCCGGAGCCGAAAGGCAGAAAGGTGGTCTTTATGTTGACATTAAAAGAACTGAAAAAAATCGTGAAAGTTGCTGATGTGGAGAAGAGAATCCCAAGCGTGAAATCCTTGAAGGAACACAAAGTTGTAGTAAAGGAAATGATCAATGCAGATACAACAATCTCTGTTTATGATCACGGATATGTACTTTATACAGCAGGAAATCAATCAACCGTATTTCCGCTTCATAGTTGTGATGACTATGAATATGTGAGTGTAACTGGCGATAACAAGGAATTCAATAAAGAGTTCTTTGATAATGAAAACTGGTATATCCGTCTGCTGATGGAGGCTGAAGACCGTATGGCATACAGCCAGAGCAAAATCAGCACCAATCATGGTGTGTTTTCTAACAGCGATGTTACAGATGATGCGGAGATTATGAGAGGATCTTCAAAAGATTTTGTTGACGATGTTATCGACAGAGAAATTCTAAACGCTTTGATCAAAGAGTTAACAGAGAGACAAAAGACGGTACTCAATCTGGTTTATTTCGAGGAAATGCGTCAGCAGGATGTTGCAGATTATCTGGGAATCAAACAGCAGAGTGTAAATGACCTCCTGAACAGGGCATTAAAAACGATGAAAAAAAAGGCGGAAAACGAAGAATTTTAAAAAAATTGAATTAGACCACTGTAAAACAGGCTCTGAGCGTTTCGTTATATGAAGGGTTTGCATAGAACACCTTCATGTACCTTGAAAAATGAATAGCCTGCCCGGAGTGATATTCGGTTTGAACATGCACAGAGCGAAAAGCTGCGTGTCTGCCAGAAGAAAACGTATCAGAGATCTGATTGTTGAGGATCCTTAGATCGGAACGATGCTGAGCAACCTGTGTCTGCATTTCTTTTAGTTCCTGCTTTGAGGCAAGCAGTGTGTTTTTCAGATCTGACTGCGTATCAAATCCATGTTCCTGCACATAGATAATGGTATTTGCCATTTGCTGCAGGTTAGAAAGTTTTACCCGATGAGCATAAGCCAGGCTCTGCATTGCTTTCACATTTGTCTGGAGATTTACAACCAGGCGCAGGTGAGATCTGATGTAGAGAATGGCCAATGGATCCTTGCGTAAGAAGGTCTGTTCCAGGTATTCTTTTCCATATCGTGTTCCCAGTGCACGTTCAGTAATCCGCTTCTGTCGATCAGGATGAAGATAGCTGTATCTGCCACGATGCTCAATCACAGAGATTTGAAATTGTTCCAGAAGTTTGGATTGGAATTCATCAAAACTATTGGATGTGGCAGCACATTCATCAATTGCATTTCGCAAATATTCTTTCTGTGTAAGGAACACGGTGGATGTTGGCTTGAGACCATCTTCGATGATTTTCTGGTTGATCTCATCCAGTTTTTGTTGGCCATGTTTCTGTGCCATATACTCTTTCTGAGTGATTTTTTTCTCAGCCGGTGCAAGAAGATCTATTTGGTGAAGTCCTTCCTGTTGGCACCGATCCATGACGGTTTTCTTAAAAGTGTTCATGAATTTATCAGTGGATCGATGCTTGTAACCGGCGGCTTCCTCATGTGGTTTATCCATATAAGGCCGCCTTTCCACTGCAGTCTTTCGCACACTGTTGATGACGATATGAGTATGGATATTTCCGGATTCATTGTGGCCATCAGTATGAGTAACCACCAGTGCCTGATATCCGGGAAACATCTGCTTTGCAAGGTCCAAACTGATTGCCTGTGCTCTCTCTCCGGTAAGACCGTTTTCTGTAACATCGGCTGGATCGTAGCTGATAATGTAGTGGTGACTTTTGATATCTTCACGTTTCTTATTTTTGTGAAAATGAGCATTTGTCAGTTCACATTCCTTGTCAAAAGACATCGGATCACAGTTCAGTCCATCCATATAAAACTCTTTTCGTAGGATGCTTCGTCCGGATTCATCTACAATCTTTTTCCCGGTTTTTTCATCATGTTCAAACAGAAGGTAATTGATAGCAGCCGAGTAATTTGCATTTCTGCTTTTAATGTGTTTTACGATTGCCATTCATACCACCTGCCAGTTTCAGTACCTCTTTTCTCAATAGGAATAAGTCCGTGATGCACTGATGGATTTCATTTTCTATAGCACGAGACTGACTGCCACCACTGTTAAAATGCTTGGCGATCTGATTGAGATTCGATCCGATTTTTCCATATTCACTGACCAGTTTTCTGAGATCATTCATGTCTGCAACAACTTCAATCTGATGATGGATTTGCTTTTCCAATAGAAGTTTCCTCAGATATTCTGATCGGCTAACAGATAAACAAGCAGCGCCTTGGTCTAATAAATCCAGTTCGACATCTGTAAGACGTAATCCTATAAAATGTCTGTGATTCAGTTCTTTATCTTTGTTTTTTGTTCTCATACGCCTCCTTTCGCTGAGACTATTCCTCCCGCCGGGAATCCACGTATTTCAATATCGGCTGTCCCTTCCGATATTAGAAATAGTGCTGTGAACACCTTTAGGTGGAACCAACAGACAAGTGAAACGTCTGTTATTGAGAGGGTATGGGGAGATCCCCATCAAGATAAATCCTATAGGAGAACAGGATGCCAAATGGCAATACTGTTAAACATGGGTGGATCTTGCTCTGTATGTGTACCCCTCTATATAACGAAACGCTCAGAGGCTGTTTTACAGTGGGGTAAAAGAAAAAATATCAAAAAATCGATGATTAATGGGAAGCTTGTGATAGAATAGATAAAAGAGAAAAGCATAAAGGATGTTGTTGTGGAGAATATTTGTTATGATTAGAAAGTTGCTGAACGGCGATATCGATAGAATTGCTGACATATGGTTAAAGACAAATCTGAAAGCACATTATTTTATTTCCAATCAATACTGGAAAAGCAGCTTTGACGGAGAAATTCATCAAAGAACTGTTCTGCTGCTTGGGCAGAATTACGATCATGTGCGATACAATACTGTACTATTTCAACCCGTTCTTCAAAAGTGGTTTTTCTTCCTTTGGTCATGACAATGCTTCCTCCTGTTCCAGAAGATTTTAATTCTTCATGACCATTATACTTCTTTATCCAAGTTTGTAACTTACCTTTTGAACGGATCCCGTATTTTTTGCAAATATCATTTTGAGAACCATAGCATGCTAAATAATCTAAGACTGCTTGTTGTTTCAATTCTTTAGAATATTTTTTATTCCCTTTCAATGTGAATGCATTTGCTCCCATAGATTCATAGTTTCGAATCCATTGTTGGACAGATGCAAGACTTACATCGAACATATCGGCAATTCGCCGTTGGCTTTCTTTTCCATCCAGATATAGATTTACAGCATATATCTTATCCTCAACAGATACTTTTCTTTTAGACATAAAATATGCTCCCTCCTAAGTGACAAGTTTTTATTATTTCACTTGTCTACCTAGAAGGGAGCATATCATTTAGTGCAACAGCCCCTTATCAAGCTTTACATAAAGTTACATTACCGGTAAGCATACAATGAGCAGATGTTTTTAATTGCCTTTCAAGTATAGATACGTTAAAATATACTTATTAAGCATGGAAGATATAGGAGGTATTACTGATGGAAATTAGAGTTCTTCGATATTTTCTGACTGT
>ENA-UOJH01000420-UOJH01000420.1-human-gut-metagenome-genome-assembly--contig:-C148-NODE-420-length-41130-cov-9.358442_pt1 | contig 41130 bp, 42 predicted proteins | sample MGYA00242345_ERZ723892 | MGnify/ENA metagenome assembly ERZ723892 | reverse complement strand
ATCACTTTATGGAAAACCTCAGTTTGACTTGTCCTATTTATATGCTAGCACCAATCTACTATTAGACAAGTATGGGCTGCGGTCTGAGTTTCTTTCCATCGCCTATATGCGATTTCGTAGGGGACGCCTAGCCCAAAGGGCGTCCCGCACGAATTCTAGGCATAGCCGAAATTTATGACGAACGGCCCATGATTATAATGCAGTAATCACAGGTTTGTCAACAATGATTCTCCAATCCATTGATTCAATCGCTTATAAGCCATGCGTTGGCGATTCACAGGGGAACCATATATAATGGATAAAAGATTCCAAAACGATGTCATAATGTCATCAGGAGTCAGCCCCGTCCTTTTCTGGATAGTTTCTTCCGTGACATTGATGATTTCGTGAGCTGTATTATTGCGTAACTTTCGCAGCTTATCCATATAAGGGTTCGCCGAATTCATCAACGGATCTGTCATGAATTCATGATGTTTTTCCGCATCTTTGGCATCATCGAATTGTTCAGCAAAGCAGAAAACTTGATAGAGCAAAATAAAAGACAATTCGCTATCATAAAAAGGTTGAGGCCAAACATGGTCTAAATAGGCAATCAGTTCCGGCCCCTGTGGTTTCTGGAGCAGTGTCTGCCGCCGTAAGATTTTGCGTCCTGCTACTTTTTCCCGGTAATTGAGGAGGGGTATTTTCAGATTCATCTTGGCATAGGTCACAAATAATTCATAAAGGAAGGGGGAGATTTGCACCATGAAGCTGGCATACTGTTTCTTCTCTTTATGGATTTGCATGGTCAACAAATATTCTGTCAAGCTCTCCCCTTCTCTTTCAAAGGGAAATAATGCTTGCCCATGGTATTTTCGCATAATCTGTTGCGCCGCTTTCGTCTGCAAATCGGAACGGTACATGGCAAACTGGATTAGCTTCTTTGTCTGAGCAGAGATAGTATGGCTGCCTTTGCAAAAAGCCCAGGCTCCCATATATTCGTACTGGTTGACGAGGGACATAATTTCATATTTCTCGCGATAAAACCGCAATATTTCCAAATGCGGCTCTTCACAGCGGTTCGGCGCATCGGGTTCATCGTCTTCATTGCAAGCCAGCATTTCTTCTACATCTTCTTCATCTTGGACAGGAATATTATTTGTATTGGAGCGGTGTTCTGGCGAAGCAACCTGAATGCCGCGGCACCAAGCATATTCTGTACTCATAATAGCTAAAACGACTTTAATCTGCGGCGTTCCGGAACTAAGATTCAACAAGATTTCCGCCTCCGGATAGATTTGATGCAATTTCAAAACATGCCCTGGCAAATCATGCAGATAGGCATCATACAGATGAGCGTCTACAATCCCGGAATAAAGCGATTCTACCGGACATCCTGACTGGACATGTTCAATGCCCAAGGTATACATATGCGTATTTCGTTCGCGTTTTTCCATTTCAGCCGTAAAATAAAGAACGACTTTATCAGGATGGTAATGGCGTAAAATATGAAGGCAAGCGCCATCTCGGCAATTACGCACAGGATCCGTCGTTCCAATCGGCGAAAATAATATTTTCATCACATCTATCTCCTTACAAAACGGTCGTATCTACGGCGCCCATACCGAGAGCTGTCTTGACACCGACACCCGAAAAAGGCGCCAAAGAGGCGAGCAGCCCTTGAAGCCGCTTCAACATATCGTATCCAAAGAAAGAAAAACGCTGCCAGCCTTCACAGCCATAAATCTGGCTGCCATTGACCGAAAAGACTTGGGACCGGAGCTGATATTTCGTGAGGCGGCAATGGCTGGTCAGTTGTTCTAATAAATCATCTTGTTCCAGTTTTACCGTATCGGAAAAAGTATTCCAGCGCTGCAATAAGCTCTGATATATAAGGCGGATATCTGGCAAGATAACATATCGTCCTTCTTGTTTAAAACTCATGATACTGAGGCACTGCCATTCAGCCCCGGCTGGGGCTGAATCGGCTTTGACGAACTGAGCAGCTAAGTCCTCGAAGCTTGTCTGCCTTAAGAGCTGCATCGGTCCCAGCGAAACTTCATATTGTTTCTGTTTGAGCCAAAGGGCCGGTACTTTTTCCAAAGGGATGACCAATCTTTCATAGACTTCATCTGTCAAGGTCCCAATACGCCAAAGCGGGCAATGCTTTGTTTCATCCCAATATACGACCTGGCTATAGGGACGCAGGGTCATATGATGATACAGTTCGGCACTAGTCGGAGCAATGACATTCATCAAGGCCCCATGAAAGATAGATCCCATAGCCGGATGGATGCGGGTATGTTCCGGCATCTTCAACGGGATTTCTATCAGCCTTAACATGACGTCACCTCTTTCACTGCCGCCAAGCCCAATATCTGGCAGTCGTCATGAACCCAAGCCAATTTCAGCGTCCGCGGCGTCAGTTTGTCATCTTTGGTCATATGGTGATGACAGCTTCTCCGCGTGAACAGCACTTTATCGAAGAATTCTGCCAACACAGTCCGTCCTTCCTCTTTCGAGGCCAAGGCATAATAGACGGTCTTGGTCAGGAAACCCGTACCGCCGCCGAGACGGATATCTGCCAGCTTGCTTTCTTCAAATTTTCCTTTATATTCATGACCAAAGACAGCTTTTTCTTGAGCTAACCCAAATGCCAAATAATCCCGCACCCATTGCCAGATATCGTCGAGGGTCGTAATGCCAATATGCTTGGCTATGTCCCGATCTAAGGTCATGGAAAAGCGGAACTTCCGGCCTGCTGGGATACATTCGCGAAAAAGTGCTAAGGAATGTCCGTCCAACCCTTCCCTGCAAACGGCTGAAATGTCGTATTTCTGTAAAATCACTGTATCCCGTTCATGCCCGACGAGCATGGCATCACTGACGGAAAGGCCTTTCATGACGCTCTGCAAGGCATCATCAGGCTGATTTTTATATTGCTTGAGCCGCGTAAAGGCCTTCCGTTCTATGGCCTGAACCAGGTGGCCCATTTGTTTATCATATCTATCTCTTTCTCTGGCTTTCATCGTCGCCTTGATACGGCTCCAGAAAAGGCGATAATCATCGGGATGCTGACGAATATCATGAAACAAAATAGCTGAACGGATAGCACCTTTCAAAGTGCTGCCAGGAATATACGGTGTTCCATCGGGTGTCTTGACTTGACGGTGAATGTCGTTGAGCCGCTGTTTGACGTCTCTGACCAAATAGACATCGGCCGAAGAAACGCAAATTTCCCGGATAATAGTCGACAGACTGCCCAGCCGCTGCGCCTGGAGCCAGCCGCGCAAGTTCATTTTTCCCGAAAAGACCTGTGACGCATAATCATCGATTAAGTGACGACGAATTAAGAAGTTCATCCACTTGGCTTTATCGAGAAAATAAACGCGCTGCTGATTCCGGTCTTTGGTAAAAATATATTCATATTGTTTCAAGACTTCGCCATTGCCAACGTGAATCGGACTGATACAGGTCAGCTCATACGTCTTATGTTCCCATTTCTCTGCATTTATCATAGCATCAACCCCACATACAATCCTTTGCCATACCGCCACACGGGATGAACCGCATCCTGTCCGCCTACTTCGGCCATACAACCGGCCAGCTTTTTAGGGAAGCAGGACCCAGCCTGTATCATATAAATGTCATTTTTCTTTTGCATCCTACCGCCGTCAGGAGATAAAAAGCCGCTGCGTCGACAAAGTGCGTACTGGCCTTCCTGGACGTCAATCACTTCAGCTGGTGTTGGCAGCAGGACAGACAGACACATATACATCGAAGCGTTGGACATCGTCAATCCTTTATATAAAATACGGTCATCTTCGTAGACTCCGAGTTCATCCATATCAATAGGGTCATCCCGAAAGTGAAATTTTCCGTAACCACTGCTGCGTTTCCCACCAATACCAGAAAGGCCCAGCAATTCCAGTAAAGACTGAAGCCAATCCCAATCTTCATCGTCTTCATAACCAACAAGTCCGTATAGCCCAGCTTCTTCTGTAAACTGAATCTGATGGACATAATAAGGACGCGGAACAGCCTCTGTGCAATTCACCCGCGTCAGCAACTGGCCGCAGCCGAAGCAAGGTTCATCGCTGCAAAAGGATTTACCAGCCTTCATGGCTTGTATAAAATCAGCTAATTGGGATACCCGTATATAAGATAGTTTCTTTTGCCGCTTCTGCTGCGTAGCCTGCCGACGAAAAGTATCATAGTCAACTGTTTCCTGTCGGCTCGCAGCGGGAATGCTTAAAATAGGCTTAGGCACATACAGCTGCAGTTCTTCTGTATCATCATAAATATAAGGAAAAAGGTCCGAAAAAACAAGTTTTCTCTTCACTATGGCTTCCTGGAGGTGAGTCAGACCCTTTTCATCGCCTTGCAGTGACAGCTCATAACATAGGGCACTGAACAGGCTGTCTGCCCGATAGTTCAGAGAACTTTGTTCCAGCTTCCCTCCATTTTCAGCACAGCCAAAATGAACGGGTGTATCGAATTGTAAAGGATACAGAGCGTACTTCATAGGCTACACTTCTTTCAACAACTGTAAAGTTTCATCGACAAAAGGCTGAACATCCGTATCAGACAAACCTGAAAAGCCTTGGACGTCCCAACAGGAAAAAGCGACCCTCCCATAACCCCGGGAGCCATGGCCACCCAAATAGTCCCAAGTCAGCAGGCGAATACCATCGGTCAGAGCTTGCAGATCTTCTGCTACTTGTTCGATATTAGAGATATTATAGATAAGCTGAAAATTGAAGACAGCTCCTGCCGGGACACGTTCAATCTGCCGAGGATTGGCCTCACCAGTCAAGGCATTAATGCTATTTTCAAACTTGATTTCACCCAAATAGGTATCCATCTCCATCTGTTCCATGGCTTTGACGCTGTTCTCATCCATGTGTATATCTAAGAACTGCAGCCGTGCCGGCGTCGCAGCTTGTTTATCAGCCGTTCCAAACAACCGTTTCACAACAGGACTTTCTGTTTCCAAATTCAAGCCGCCCTGATTCCGCCGCAATAAAGAGCGGATTTTCCCCTTCAAAGAGCTACCGGGAATAATCGGCTCTTTCGTATAAGGGTCGCGGATAACGGCGCTGTCGACCGCTCCGATAGGCGCAAATTCATCAGACCCGCCGATATGGAGACCCGTTTCTAAGCAAAGCTTCGCGGTCATCCTTAATTTTCCACATAATTTTTCTTGTGCCATAATTAATCGTCGCCTCCGTAAAATTTATGATATGCTACTAATGCTTCGATATAATGGGCAAAAGCTTCATATTTTGCAATACTGGTTCCGACTGCTTCAATATGCTGTTTCATATGACTCTGTTTCATAAAATCTTCGACACTTCGTTTTCTTCCTGCCTGGTAGGCTGCTTTGACTTTCAAAAACTGTATTTCCCCGGCTAATTCATCGGGTAATTCCGTCGCATCTAAGTGTTTGGCTTTATAGACATTTACCTTGTTTGTGATGGCGTTGACAGCTGTCAAAAATTTCCGAATTTGATTGGTCTTTAAATAAAATTTTCCATTCTTTTGTTTTTTTAAGGCTAAAATGGCTTGCTCTGCTTCTTTGGCAATATCCTGCATCTTTCATCCCATCCTTTCTATTCTTTATCCCGTACATGATAAATCAAGAGTTCAATGGCCGTCATGAGCTGCTGACGGTCCGCAGTTGATTGATACCAGTCGTATAATGTCGTCCTCAAGGCCTGATAACAACGCCATTTTCCGGAATCACGCTGTTTCGGTTCCATCCGCGCTAAGGTATAGGCAAACCGAGCTAATTGGATATGACTGCTATCAGCTTCCGCTTGACGCAATAAATCCAAGAGACGGTACAACGCTGTTTTCCCGACAAAAAGTTTCGACGGATTTTCTTTTTGTAAAGTCAGGTTCCGTTCCAAGAAACGCAACTTCTCCTGGCAAACGCCCTGTTCAAAGTCATCCCATGAATATCTGGCAGTCATCACGACACTACCCTTTCCTGCCGGCTGGGATACTTCGCCGAATAAAGCCAGACTGTCTTTATCATGATGGGGATTGGCTTTGGCATAATCTTCCAAATCGCCCGTCTTCCGTGCCATCTGGGCAATGGGGCAAGAAGGATGGAAGAAACCAATACCTGCCGAAAAGGTCAATTTCCCATTGGTAAAACGCCGGAAGGCGTGGCGGATATCGACAGCGGCTTCCAGGATATCATCCCAAGTACCTGCCAGGAACATATCATCCCCACCGGAATAAATGACGTGGATTTTGCGTTCTTTCTTGATTTCGTCAGCAAACAACGTGAATTCAGGCGCACCAGAAGCCGTATATCCCTGACAGAGAGTCTTGATGTACTGCTTAAAGAAAAGAGACAAGTTTCGCGATAACGTCACTTTGCGGGACAATGTATCGTATTCCGGTGAGAACCCGGCAATAAAGGCGGCCCCTAAATTATCGACATCACATCGTAAGACTCCGATGCGGGCAATCCCCGTGTCTTCCCGGCTGCCACCACTCTGTTGTGCCAGCTCTGTAAATTCGACGGCATGGCCTTGTTCATTGCAAGTCACATAATCTCCCATCCATAAATGGGTCGATACGGCTTGGCCCAAAGTAAGCTCATTCTTTACATAAATCCGTTTCGGTCTATCCATCATAGCTAGATTTTCTTCCCGGATAGCTTGTAAATAATAGTCCTGTGACAAGCCGGGAAGCGGCACGCCCTGTCGTCCTGCCGATGCGCTGATAGCAAACACAGACGCCGTTAAAGACGATTTTCCTAATTGGAACAAAGCATTACATGCTTTGCAAGCTTCTTCAGCTCCTTCATCGGTATCATCACCATAGGGACGCAGGTCTGCCGCTGAGGATGCCGTATGACAAATCGCACATTCCCGGCTGCCATCCGTATTCTCATTATAGACACTGTGCGCATCGAATAAAGCCGTCAACTGTTCCTGATTATAACGGCAGAGTTTCTTTTGTCTCAAGGCCTGACTGACTTTCTGGAAAACCTTACCAGCACCCCCACCATGAACAGAAAAATCAGTGGCTGAACAGGAGACCGAAGCCAGCGCTATATATAAATTCGTACCATAGTGCCGTAAAAACCAGCCATTGATTGCCGTATCCGCTTTTTGCAGGACCTCCTGCGTATGTGCCGTATTGGGCAGCAATAAATAAAAATGACCGCCACCGGTATAAAGAAGACACGAACGACTGACATGGCAGGTTTCCAAGATTTCGTCGACGATATGTTCCAAAAGAATATCTAAATAAAGCGACCGACCGCGCAGACTTTTCAAGGCGCCTTTTGAAGGAATGGTATAAATAAATTTTTGAATTCCCGATATATCGCCAGACACCAGCCGATATGCAGGGGCTGTCCGTAGTGTCTTTTGCTTCTTTCCATAACAATATGATTTATAGTCGGTAATTCCCCGTTCTTGAAAAACATGCCAGAGGCAGACAGCAAAGGCCGCCGTCAATTTCTGATGGTCATACAAAGAAATATCGGCAGCTTCCGCTGTGTTCGTACTAGACGGCACATAACTCAAAGTCTTTTCCAAGGCTTGTAAGAGTTCGGATAGCGTCATGTCCTGAGGGGACCGCTTTTTAAAAATATCCGTTAAAACTGTTGCTAATTTTTCATAACTCGTCGAAGGAGCAGCGATTTCATTGCGATTATCCGGATAAGGCCAACCTTTACTTTCCTCTATTCCTTCCAAACGATAAGCAGACTGATCCGTATCTCCTTTACGATTAAAAATATTAAAGATACTGCCCAATGGCAAGTCTGATACAAAGTGCATCCCTTTGCCTGTCTGTGCTCCTTCTGGCATCAAGGTGCGCCGGTCTGAAGCAGCTGCCAGGTTATCGGCTTCATAAACGATATAACTAATATCATCGTCTGGAAGATGATTCGTTTGTAACTCATTTTGATGATGGCAAGCGACAGCCCGCAAAATAGCCTGATGATTGGCATCAAAAAAATAAGCCAAGATTTCTTGCCCCACTACGGAGTGGGATTTGCGAATCTTCCCAGCTCGTTGATAAAGTTTTCCAATATCATGTAATAAGGCGGCTTTCTCTAAATCTATTTCAGTGACAGGCAACCACCTCAACTCCTTTCCATATGACAATGAATGAATCTTAATTATAAGTATTCGATGTCAAACATGAAAACTCCTGTTCTATTCATAAAATAATGACATCTTCTGTATGCGTATCGCCTCGCCCCCAAGAATGGACAGCCATATAACTGTCCAATAAATAAATGCGTAATGAATCCGTATCTGTATCAATCAAAAAAGGGACTTCTTGCATCAATTTATGGTACTTCCGTTTGGTAATATAGGCTTCAAAAGCTGATTTTTGTACACGTACTCCATATTTTTCCAAACAGGCTACCATTTTATTTCGCGTTTTATTATCCGTAATATCGTAGATGATTAAGACAATGTATTTTTTATCATCAACACTTTCTGTCTGCGAATTTTTCATCGAACCACCTACCGAATCCAAATCGGCTCATACAGCTTCGGTTCCCGTGCCATTAAAGCCTGACCGTATTGAGCCACTTGATAATTCAGCGACCGCCGGAATGAATGCTTCCCGTCGATATATTGATTAATGCTGCGCATCTTCTTCTCATAAGCACGGAAAAATATTTTACGGCCTTCTGGCGTCAAATAGATGCCATGGTTTGCCTCATCACGGCAAAAATGTTCCTCTTTAATTTCATGATGCTGTACCAACGACATTACGAATGAATCTGCCAAGACAGCTCTCCATTCTTCCAAAAGGTCCGATGCCAATGCAGGATGATGCTCTTTTAAAGTATGAAGGAAACCGACATAAGGATGAAGGCCTTCATTGGTAATCGCTGTAAAAAGTTCATACATGATCAACGTATATGCAAAACTCAGTAAAGAGTTGAATGGGTCTAACGGTGGCCGTTTACTTCTTTTTTCAAAAGCAAAGGTAGGGTCCACTATTTTCCCTAACGCAGAAAAATAAATTTTAGCAGCCATCCCTTCATACCCCATCAAGGATTCACAATCTTCTGCTGTTTTTAAGTGATCAGCCATAGTCATCATATTATGAATATCTATCATGACTGACGGTATTTTTCGATCCCGATTGTATCGACGCAATAAGGTCAACTGATTATGGACTTTAGCTAATAAGACGCGGCGACTCATTTCCAAAGAAAAAGGCTGGTCCTGCAATAGAAATTGCTGCTTTTGCTTAAATACACTAACATGTCTTGTCGATTCTAATCGGCCAAAATACTTACCGTGGGAAGAAAGCCATGTAACGGGAATTCCCAAATGTAATAAAGACACTATGGCATGTGATGTAAGCTGGACCGTATCCGTTACTAATAAGCCTTCCAATGTTTCTTCTGGAATCTCCAACAAGGTTTCATGATTTCGTCCAACAACAAAGCGTCCGTCCTTTTTAGAAATCGTAGCACCTTTTTCCGTAATATAAGCAAAGCTCATTTCACATCACCTCTCACATAGATACGTCCCCTTACGGGGATTATGGTTCTTATCGGCGATTTTGATGTCAACGATGAATATTTCAGATTTGACGTTTCCGTCCCCTTACGGGGATTATGGTTCTTATCGACGGCCTGCCGAATGCCTATTACTGGCAGTGCCAGCACTGTTTCCGTCCCCTTACGGGGATTATGGTTCTTATCGCGTGATTATGCCCGCTTCAACCTGATTACGTTTGACCCGTTTCCGTCCCCTTACGGGGATTATGGTTCTTATCATGAATGTGACACAGACGAATTATTGAATGTGGTTACAGTTTCCGTCCCCTTACGGGGATTATGGTTCTTATCGTGGATGAAAATGAATTTGATGGCACAAACTACGTCGCCGGTTTCCGTCCCCTTACGGGGATTATGGTTCTTATCACCGTCAAGGGTAAGGAAGACACAAACGTAATCTGCGGCGAGTTTCCGTCCCCTTACGGGGATTATGGTTCTTATCTCCCTTCCAATGTTCTTTGATAACTGAATATAGATTGTTTCCGTCCCCTTACGGGGATTATGGTTCTTATCATTTTAACCCCAACGATGACTATTTCAGATTCGATGGCTAGTTTCCGTCCCCTTACGGGGATTATGGTTCTTATCGATTTCCTCGAATTTGCTATCCAACTCTTCTTTCAAGTGTTTCCGTCCCCTTACGGGGATTATGGTTCTTATCACCCAAAGGAAAAAGGGAATAACCTTTTATAGGTTAGAAAAGGTTTCCGTCCCCTTACGGGGATTATGGTTCTTATCGACTGGCAAGATATCGTTGATGATGTCAAAAGTATCGAGAGGTTTCCGTCCCCTTACGGGGATTATGGTTCTTATCAGTTAAGGGCAGTACCTCTTATTAAGGGGCTAACCATGGTTTCCGTCCCCTTACGGGGATTATGGTTCTTATCGGTTAAACCTCGTGTCTAGGAACGGATGGCTACCGTCCTAGTTTCCGTCCCCTTACGGGGATTATGGTTCTTATCCGCACCCCTTATAAATGGCTTCATAGCGCCATCGAAAATGCCTTTTGCGGGGCGGATTTTCTTTTCTCCTCATTTTTCACATTTTTGTGGAAAATGATTTTCAAAAATGGTCCTATCGCTGATTTTTAAGCCAGCGGGGCGGAATAATTCTTTTTATGTTTTCAAAAAGCAAGTTGGGTGCATAAATACGGTATTACCTAACTAATTTATATTATATCATAAATTTATTGAAAAAGGGACTATCGCTTTACGTTTTCATGTGATAGTCCCTTTTTACTACAAACTGTCTTTTACTGCAAATTCTTCGTCAACAGCTGGTTGACGACGCCAGGGTTGGCCCGGCCTTTGGTTTCTTTCATGATTTGACCGACGAGGAAGCCAATGGCTTTCTTCTTACCGGCTTTGTAGTCGGCAACGGACTGCGGGTTAGCGGCGATGACCTTTTTGACCATGTCTTCCAGGGCACCCGTATCGGTGATCTGGACCAGGCCCTGTTCTTTGACGACGACATCGGCCGCTTTGCCGGACTTCCACATTTCCGGCAGGACTTTCTTAGCAATCTTGCCGGAGATAGTCCCTTTGGCGATGAGTTTCAAGAGGCCAGCCAGGTCAGCCGGTTTGACTGGCGAGGCAGAGATGTCAATATTTTCTTCGTTCAGTTTCTTGGCAAATTCGCCGAGCATCCAGTTAGCGGCTTCTTTGGCATCGACGCCTTCCTGAACGACGGCTTCAAAGTAATCGGCTGTCTGTTTTTCCAGGGTCAGCAAGTTGGCATCGTATTCGGACAAGCCCAATTCATCTTGGAAGCGCTGGCAGCGGGCATCAGGCATTTCCGGCAGTTCCTGACGGACCTGTTCGATGTATTCCGGCGACACTTCGATAGGAATGAGGTCCGGTTCCGGGAAGTAACGGTAGTCACTGTCCCCTTCTTTGACACGCTGGAGGATGGTAATGCCTTTGGCTTCATCCCAGCCACGCGTAGCCTGCTGGATGGTGCCGCCTTCGTCGAGAATCTGCGCCTGACGGACGGCTTCGTATTCAATGCCCTTCTGGACGGCGCTGAAGGAGTTGATGTTCTTGATTTCCGTCTTAGTCCCTAAGGTATCCGAACCGACAGGACGGACGGAGATGTTAGCGTCACAGCGCATACTGCCTTCTTCCAGGCGGCAGTCAGAAACGCCGAGATACTGCATGATGGAGCGCAATTTTTCCAGATAAGCTCTGGCTTCCGCACCGCTGCGCAGTTCCGGTTCGCCGACGATTTCCAACAGCGGTACGCCTGTACGGTTATAGTCGACACTGGTCGAATCGGAGTTGGCAATGCTGCCACCGCTGTGGACGAGTTTGCCTGCGTCTTCTTCCATGTGGATACGGGTCAAGTGGATGCGGCGCTGCTGGCCGTCGACGTCGATGTCGATATAACCGCCTTTACAAATCGGCAGGTCGAACTGGGACGTCTGGAAGTTTTTCGGCAAATCGGGATAGTAATAGTTCTTGCGGTCGAATTTGCTGAACGGCAGGATGTCGCAATGCAAAGCCAGACCGGCTTTGACGGCATAATGCAGTACTTCCTTATTGAGTACGGGCAGGACGCCAGGCAGGCCTAAGCAGACCGGGCAGACGTGCGTGTTCGGTTCGGCGCCGAATTCGGTGCTGCAGCCGCAGAAAATCTTGGTTTTCGTTTTTAATTCGACATGGACTTCCAAGCCGATAACGGATTCGTATTTCATTAAATTTCAACCTCCCCCATGGGCGACGGCTTGCGAAGGTCCGTCCGATTCTGTTCAAACGTATAGGCTACGCGAAGCAGTGTCGCTTCATCCAAAGCCTTGCCGATGAGCTGCATGCCGATAGGCAGGCCATCTTTGTAGCCGCAGGGAATGCTGAGGCCCGGCAGACCGGCCAAGTTCAAGGTGACCGTGCAGACGTCGCCGAGGTACATGGCCAGCGGATTATCGCTGTTCTGGCCAATCTTGAAAGCCGTATCCGGTGCCGTCGGCGTGAGCAGGACGTCGCATTTCTTCAGCGCTTCGTCGTAATCCTGTTTGATCAAGGTACGGACTTTCATGGCCTGCAGGTAATAGGCATCGTAATACCCCGAGCTGAGGACATAGGTACCGAGGAGGATACGGCGTTTGACTTCATTGCCAAAGCCTTCGGTACGGGTCTTGATGTACATGTCGACGATATCCTTGCCGTCGACGCGCATGCCAAAGCCAACGCCGTCGTAGCGGGCCAAGTTGGAGCTAGCTTCCGCCGGCGCGATGATATAGTATGCAGCGATACCGTATTTCATGTGGGGCATGCTGACCGGTACGATTTCGGCACCGAGTTTCTTATACGTTTCAATAGCGTCTTCCAGAGCCTTGCGGCAAGTAGCATCAAGGCCTTCGCCGAAGAATTCTTCTGGGACACCGATTTTCATGCCCTTGACATCATTGACCAGGGCCTGTTTGTAATCCTTTTCAGCCTGGGGAATGGACGTCGAGTCTTTGGCATCGTGGCCGGCAACGGCGTTGAGGACGATAGCGCAGTCGGCAACATCGTTCGTAAAAGTACCGATCTGATCCAGGGAAGAGGCAAAGGCAATGAGGCCATAACGGGAAATAAGGCCGTATGTCGGTTTGAGGCCGACAACGCCGCAGTACGAAGCAGGCTGACGGACAGATCCGCCCGTATCCGAACCAAGGGCCCAAACCGTTTCGCCCGAAGCGACGGCCGCTGCCGAACCGCCAGACGAACCGCCGGGGACGCAATCGAGGTTCCACGGGTTATGGGTCAACTGGAAAGCCGAGTTTTCTGTCGAACTGCCCATGGCGAATTCGTCCATGTTCGTCTTGCCCAAGCTAATGTAATCAGCAGCCATCAATTTTTCGATGACCGTCGCATTATACGGCGATTTGAAATTTTCCAGCATCTTCGAAGCACACGTAGCCTTCTGGCCTTTGATGCAGATGTTGTCCTTGATGGCACCGGGAATCCCGGCGAGGTCACTGATGGCTTCACCCGCTGCGATTTTGGCATCGACAGCGGCAGCCGCTTCCAAGGCATAGTCGCGGTTATCCGACAAAAATGCTTGTACTTTCGGTTCTACTGTATCTTTATGTGCAAGAAAAGCTTTCGTCAATTCGACAGCCGATACATCGCCGTTGACCAGTTTTTCATGCAGTTCATGGATAGTTAACATACATACGCCTCCCTGTTAATCCTGGATGACTTTCGGAACTTTGAAATAGCCATCAGCCTGTTCCGGCGCATTCTGAAGCGCTTTTTCATTGTCCAGCGACGGCTGGGGAACATCGTCGCGCATGACGTTGGACATGGATACGGCATGGGCCGTCGGCTTGACACCGGTCACATCGACATGGCTCAAGAGATCCATGTACGATAAAATGTCGTTCAGCTGTTTCCCGACCGTTTCCATCTGGTCTTCCTTGACTTCCAGGCGGGACAACAGTGCGATTTTCTTTATTTCTTCGGCACTGATTTTCATATCGACACTCCTTGCAGATATTTTTAGCGTGACAAATCGTAACTGTTTGTCAAAATTCAACACATATATAATTTAATCACCTTTTACCATATTTTGCAAGCCTCATCGCTTGTATGCGTCAATGCGCAATGTCATCGGCAGGGGCCGCCTGGATAAGGCGGCCCGCTACGCGCTATGGGTAACCCAAAGCGTCGTTATCAGTTTGACGCTGTCGCGGCGGCATGCCGTATCTAAATCGTACTTCGGGATGACTTTGGGCGTCCCCTACGATGGTCTCGTCAAGCGGTAGATGAGAGCATTACAGATGGCGGCAGCAATAGTGCTGCCCCCTTTCCGGCCTTTGGCGACAATGTAAGGAATGCCGGCTCCCATGATGACTTCCTTGGCATAGACGACGTTGACGAAGCCGACAGGGACGCCGATGATCAAGGCCGGCTTCATCTTGCCGGCATCGATGAGTTCCCGCAAGCGCAGGAGGGCTGTCGGCGCATTGCCAACGGCGACGATGACCGGCCCCGTCAGCGTTGCAGCTTTATCCATAGAGGCCTGGGCCCGCGTCGTCCCCTGGGCTTTGGCCGCAGCCGCTACGTCGGCATCAGCCATGAAGCAGACTTTGCGGCATCCCAGTTTCTCAAGGCCGGGCTGGCTGATGCCCATGCAGGCCATATTCGTATCCGTCACGATGGTGCAGCCAGCTTTCAAGGCCGATAAGGCTTGAGCAACCGCATCCGGACTGAAGCGCAGGTTGCGGACATAGTCGAAGTCGGCGCTGGTGTGGACAACGCGCTTGATGATATCTTTTTCGTCTGGCGGCAAGATGATGTCGCCTAATTCGTCTTCAATGATTTCCATACTGCGCCGTTCGATATCGGCCGGCAAAATGTGTTCAATTTTCATGAAATTCTTCCTTTCGATGGATGCAGGCTGCGACAAAACGGGCAGCCCAGTCGCGTTTCCCTAAGAAATGGATATGGGGATAGCCACCGACAAAATGGTTATTGGCTATGAGGCAGGGCCAATGGCGTCGGCTCCCGGCCTTATAGGCGGTAAAATCCCGGCCGCTGTCTGTACTATCTGAATAGTGGAATTCGTGAGCCGTCACCGTATCGCCAGCCTGGCAAAGGAGATTGTCCTTTTCCGCTTGGAGAGTAACGTAGCCGAAGCGCTTCAAGGACGACGTCATGAAAGTCTCGCCAGGCACAGCTCCGACCCAGGGCCAGTGACGGCCTTGGCTGTCTCGGAACGTTTCATGAAGGTACATGAAGCCCCCGCATTCGGCAAAGCACGGCACGTGCCCGGCAAAGGCCTGGCGCAGGGACGCCCGCATCGACTCGTTCAGGCTTAACGCCTGGGCGTAAAGTTCAGGATAGCCACCGCCGAGATAGATACCATCGCAAGGCGGCAGTTTCTTATCGTGGATAGGGCTGAAAAAGACGAGGTCTGCCCCGGCGTCCTGCAGGACTTGGAGACTGTCTTCATAATAAAAACAGAAGGCTTCATCCTGGGCGACGGCAAGGACAGCCCGTCCAGCTGCCGGTGGCACTTGGCTTGGGCTAACGTTCGGCAAGGGAGCCGCCTGACGGGCACAGGCCAGGAGGTCGTCCAAGGCGAGGCTCTTTTCCGCTTGAGCAGCCAATTTTTCCATCGTTTCCTGGAGGTCGGCAATTTCCCCGGCTGTGACCAGTCCCAGATGGCGGCTGGAAAAGGTACAGTCCGGCATGTCTGGAAAGCAGCCCAAGGCCTTCAGGCCCGATGTCTTTTCCCAGGTCTCTTTGAAATGGTCATAGACCCTGGGGTTAATGCGGTTGACGATGAAGCCGGCGACAGGGCTGTCGGCCTGGAAAGCAGCCATCCCTTGCAAGACCGCTGCCAGCGACAGACCGGCACCGCGGCCGTCAACGACGAGGATGACAGGGGTATCCGTCGCCACGGCCAATTCATAGGCGCTGGCTTCACTGCCCGTGCCGACGCCGTCGTAATACCCCATGGCCCCTTCTAAGATGGAAAGGTCTGCAGCCGCGCCATGGCGTATCAGCACTTCACGAGCCGCTGCGGCGCCCTGTTCGTGCCGGCCGAAGAGAAAGAGATCCAGATTATACGACGGCGTATCCAAGACCTGACGATGGAACATGGGGTCGATATAATCAGGGCCGCTTTTAAAAGCGGCCAGTGACAGGCCGCGATGCTTGAGAGCCTGCAACAAGGCACAGACCACCGTCGTCTTGCCACTGCCGCTGCCAGGGGCTGCCAAGAGCAGCCGTGGGAGGGGTATATGTTGTATGGATGAGGGCATGAGGCACCGTCCTTTCATAAATGTAAAGTCGTAGGTCGCAGGAAGGCTCCCCTGAGAAGGGGAGCTGTCAGCACCGCTAACTGAGAGGTTCTTCTCGCATAGGCCCTTCCCTGCCATCCCGACGGACAGCGGTCATGATATATACTGGGTTCTGGGCTATCATAAGGTGGTGTTGACCCATTTGCCGGCTACGGGCTGTGCTGACCTGGGTAATGTCCAACTGGTATTCGCTATGACTAGCGTAATAAGCCGTAGCGGCGGCCAAGGTTTCCAGGCTGATAGCCGTCATGACGATGCGACAGGCTTCATTCTTATGGTACAGGTCATCGAGGATAGTCACGAGATTGCCCTTGGTTCCACCAATGAAGGCATAATCCGGTACCATATCCAAGGCTTTCAAGGTCTGACTGGCATCACCGGCGACGACGGTGACGTTAGCGAGGTCAAAGTGGCTGATATTCTGCTGCAATACGGTCAGGGCCTCTTCATTAACTTCAAAAGCATAGACGTATCCAAAAGGCACCTGCAAGGCCAGTTCGATTGTACACGAACCGGTACCAGCACCGATGTCACAGACGACGGCGTCCGCTTCCGGTGCTAGTTTGGACAAGGCGACACTGCGGATTTCCTGTTTGGTCATAGGGGCTTTGCCGCGCTGGAAGGCTTCATCCGGCAAGCCGTGGATGGGCCGCAGCCAGGGCCGGGCCTTTTCGTTTTCTATCATCATGACAGCTAGGGCATCATCGGGACGGTCGACGAAATCGGCAGCCGTTCCGATGAGGATGGTTTCATTATCATAAGACAAATTGCAGCCAATAGCTACGGACACCGTATCCAGGCCGGCTTGGCAGAGTTCCCGGCATAAGGCTGCCGGTGCGTCGGAGCCACCCGTCAAGACGAAAACTTTCCGATGCTGCCGGACAGCGGCGACGAGGGATTCCCTACGGCCATGGCGGCTGACGATAAAAGCATCGTTCCATGTCGTCTGCAAAGCAGCGGCAAAGTAGACGAGGCTGCTAATGCCGGCCAAGCGGGTCACTGTGCAGCCGGGAATGTCCGTAAGTAAAGCGGCCAGGCTGAAAAAGCCGACGTCGCCAGATACGAGGACGGCCATAGGCCCTTCATCATCGGACAAAGAAGCGGCAAACCGGCAAATTTCGTCGCGTCGGTACGTCGCGACCAAGCGCTTTCCAGAAGCAGCAAAAGGCGCCAGCATCCGCTTGTCACCGACAAGGATGGGCGAAGCCTTGATAGCTTCTTTCGCCTGTCCCGTCAATAAGGCCGGATTTCCAGGACCGGTGCCGATAATATATACATGCATGGTATGTCTCCTTTCCTACAGCGGGCCATTCCAACAGCTGAGTGAATAGATATGCGTGAAAAGCAACCGCTCAGTCAGCTTTATTGACAGCTCCGTTCGATGACGATGACTGTGGCGCCAGTTTGTCTGGCAGCTTCTACTTTTTCCTGGAAACCGCCAGTATGGCCGGAGTTCTTGGTGACGACGTAGCTGGCGCCGGTCTGGCGGAACATAGCCGCATTGAGTTCTGTCGTAAAAGGGCCCTGCATACAGATGATGTGGGCCGGCAGATATCCCAGATTCAGGGCCCGGTCCAACGAAGGCCGGATGGGCAGAATACGGGCATACAGGCGCTGGGCGTAATCGGGAATCTGAGTAAAGGAATCCAAATTCTTACTGCCTGTCGTCAAGAAGATGATTCCCGTCGTGTGGCTCAAGACTTCGACGGCTTCGCTGATGGAATGGACGGCGATGTAGCCGGCCTGGTCCTCATAACGGCCGCGCCTGCGCTGGATGCGGCGGTACGGGACGCCGACGGCAGCGCAGGCCTGGCGGATATTGGCGGTCACAGCCGTCGCATAGGGATGGGTCGCGTCGATGACTTGGGCAATGGCGTGTTCCCGGATAAAAGCTTCCATCTCCCCTTCATCCATGCGGCCAGTCACGACGGTCACGAAAGGACTGGCCGGCACCAAGGAAGCGCCATAGGCTGTCGCCACAGACACATAGGCCCGGATATGATAGCGGCTGGCATACTGAGCCAGTTTCCGCCCTTCTGTCGTACCGCCGGCAATCCATAGGGGACTTCTCATAAGTGGTATCCCCGCGGCGTGACCAGTTTACCATGGATATTTTTCGTCTGGCTGTTGCCGATAAAGACCGTACAGAACATGTCCAGGCGCATCTTGCGCAGTTCACCCAGGGTCAGGACGGTCACTTCCTGGCCGTCGCGGCCAATGTTGCGGACGATGCCAGCTGGCGTACTGGCCGGTTGATGGCGTAAGATGATGTCGCAAGCCTTTTCTAAATAATCGGCCCGTTTCTTGCTGGCCGGGTTATACAGGCAGATGACGAAATCGCCGGCAGCGGCGCAGTCGAGGCGATTGGCGATTTTTTCCCATGGCGTCAGCAAATCACTGAGGGAAATAAGGCACGTATCGGCGACCAGCGGCGCCCCGAGCAGGGCTGCACCGGCGCTGGCAGCGGTCACGCCGGGAATGACGACGATATCGACATCGTCGTCGGCAGAGACTTCGTGCATGATGCCAGCCATGCCGTAAATCCCGGCATCCCCACTGGACACGATGGCTACGGTCTGCCCTTTCAGGGCCCGGTCCCGGACCATGCGGCAGCGTTCCACTTCTTTAGTCATGCCCGTCGTGACGAATTCTTTATCCGGGAAATAATGGCGGATCAAATCGATGTATGTGTCGTAACCGACGATGCAGTCGCAGCCATCGAGGATTTCCCGGGCCTGCAAGGTCATGCCCTGCAGGGAACCGGGGCCGATGCCGACGACATAAATACGATGTTTCATAACTTTTCCTCCTCTCAATAATCAAACCGGACTTGGTAGCGTTCACAGGCTACGGACACGGTAATGCCGCGGCGGCTCTGTTTGGTGACCATGAGCGTCCCTTGGTGGCTAGCCAAGACGGCGGCTCGCTCGCAGACGTTATCTGTGCCGACAGTCTGTTTGACGAAATCGGAAGCCGTAAAGTCCCCTGGCACGGCATTGAGTTCATCGGCTGTAAAAAAGCGCAGCGGCCATCGCTGGGCTTTGGCAAAGGCCTGGAGTCCCGCTTCCCCCCGTTTGACGTCGATAGAACTGACGTCAGCAATGGCGTCGGGTGATAAATTAGCCCGCTGCAGGACAGCATTGACCCAATAGGCAATGTCTTTAGCCGTCGTCCCCTTGCGGCAGCCGATGCCGATATGGACGATGACCGGCCGGGCGACGACAGTCGTGCGGAACACAGGTACATGGGCTTTCGTCGTAATCACCAGTCCGGCGTCGCCATGGAAGGCATAGACCAAGCCTGGCGGCAACGGTCCTTGCAAGGGGAAATCACTGTACACGCCGGCAGCGCCCTTTTCCAGCATGGCTGCGGAAAAAGCCTTGGCATCGTTCAGGGACGACAGGCGCAGTCCCCGCCGGGCCGCCCATTCATCGACGGCAAACAAGGCGTTGACATCGGTTGCCGTCGTCACGACGGCCTGCGCTTGCAACGATTCGGCCAGCTGGCGGGCAATGACATTGGCGCCGCCAATATGGCCGGACAAGATGGGAATGACGAACTGGCCTTTCTCATCGATGACCAAGACGGCCGGGTCCAGGTCTTTATGGCGGATAAAGGGAGCTATTGTACGGACGGCAATGCCGGCTGCGCCGATGAAGACGACCAGCCGGGCCGCTTCAAAAGCCCGGGCCGCTTCATCGTGGAGATTGGGCGTAAACGGCAGGACGCCTTCCTGGACAACGGCGAATTTCTTCAGCGACGCCTGGCGGACGTCCCAGCCACTTCCCCGCAAGCAAGCGGCGACGCGGCAACCTAGGACCGTCCCGGCTTGGGTAAAGGACAAGACAACGGCTTTCATGATTCCGTCTCCTGACCGATGTGGTCACGATACTGCTGCGTTTCAGGCGCCGCCTGACGGCAGCCGTGGGTAAAGGCCGGATGATACAAGCAGCTGCGATCATAAGCCGGTCCCAGTACTTTGCCGACAACGATAAGAGCCGTCTTGGAAATGCCTTCGCGCTGTGCCGTTTCGGCTAGCGTAGCGATGGTGCAGGTATAGGTCCGTTCTTCCGGCCACGACGCCTTGTAGACGATGGCCGCCGGTGTATCGGCAGCATAACCGCCGCGCAAGAGTTCTGCCTGGAGGCCCTCCAAGAGGGACGCACTGAGGAAAATGACCATTGTCGCCTGATGGGCGGCGTAATCGGCGATTTTCTGCTTATCCGGCACGGGCGTCCGCCCTTCCATGCGGGTAATGATGACGGACTGGCTGATGCCCGGCAAGGTATATTCAGCCTGCAGGGCGGCGGCGGCGGCACAGAAGGAGCTGACGCCGGGTACGACATCATAGGCGATGCCCTTCTGAGCGAGGATGTCCATCTGTTCGCGGATAGCGCCGTAGACCGACGGATCACCTGTATGCAGACGGACAGTCATCCAACCCTGGTCTTCCCCTTCTTCCATGGCTGCCATGACCGCTTCCAAGGTCATGCCGGCACTGTCGAGAATACGGCAGTCTTTTTTCGCATACGCCAGCAGCTGCGGATTGACTAAAGAGCCGGCGTAAATAATTTGGTCCGCTGTTTCCAGTAATTTCTGGCCGCGGACCGTAATGAGGTCGACAGCACCGGGACCGGCGCCAACAAAGTGTATCATTATCGTTCCCCCTTCGTATGCAATGCAAGAAATGCTTGAGCCCGCGACGTCAGGCCCAGGACGCCGTAGGCATTGGAAAAGACGACAGCTGCCGTCGGGACTTCCCCATGAGTCCGCTGATCCATATAGGCCTCGATTTTTTCACAGACTGCTGTCATGACCGGTTCCAACAAGTTCTGTTCCTTCAGCAAGCGGACAGCTTCATCAGTCGTCAAACTGTCATAAATCTGACGGGCTGTCCTGCCAGAGGCACCGGCAAAGACGGCTTCCAAAGCCAGGAGGGTCGTGCGGCCGTCGGCATATCGGGAATGGGTGTTCATGATACCTTGGGCCACTTTGACCAATTTGCCGATATGACCGATGACGAGGACGTCGGAAAAACCTTTATACGCGGCATAATCGAGAGTTTCACCGACATAATTGCTGATGGTTACGCGCTGGCTGACATCGACGCCCAGATGGTCACAGCTGAAATCGACGCCGTAATTGCCGAAAAAGGCTAATAAGTGGGTCTGACCGGCAGCGCGGCGGGAATCCATTTCGGTATGGATCGTATCGACCAAGGCCTGCTCACTCATGGGGTCGACGATGCCCGACGTCCCCAGGATGGACAGGCCGCCGACGATACCCAGACGCGGGTTGAAAGTCTTCTGGGCCAGGCGCTGGCCATCGGGAATGGACAAGGTCAGGTGCAGACCTCCCGTATAGCCGTACTGCTGGCATACCTGCTGCAGGGCTTCGGTAATCATGCGGCGCGGCACGGGGTTGATAGCCCAATCGCCGACAGCACAGGCCAGGCCGGGCTTCGTCACGCGGCCAATGCCGATGCCACCGGCAATAGAAAGACCAGACGGTGTTTTTTCGACCGTCCCATAGACGAGCATACCGTCGGTAATATCCGGGTCATCGCCACTGTCCTTGCGAATGGCGCACGTCGCCGACTGAGGGCCGAAAGAAATATCTTCCGGCATGAGATGGAGGACCGTTCCTTGCGGCGTCTGCAGTGAAATGACTTCGATACGGCGTCCGGTCAGGACCATGACGGCCGCTGCTTTAGCCGCAGCAGCCGCACAGGAGCCGGTCGTATAGCCACAGCGCATTTCCTTGCCCTCTTTGACTGTGAATAATGGCATGGTATATTCTCTCTTCCTGTATCTCTACAAATCTTATGACGCTTTCCCCTAAGTTTGAAGGGCAACATCATTCCGCAAGACGACGATGGCTGAGCAGCCGTCGCAGGTGGTGACGATGTCCGTATGGACGGCGAAGACCTCCCACAGGCGTTCCGGCGTGAGGACGGTCTGGGGTGGGCCGGTACAGACCAGTCTCCCATCTTTCATGATAACGACTTCATCGGCATATTGCCAAGCCTGATTCATATCGTGCAAGACGACGACAATCGTCTTCTGCCAGTTCTCATTGATGCGGCGCAAGAGGTCCAAGATGCGCAGCTGGTGGTGTACATCCAGATACGTCGTCGGTTCGTCTAACAAGAGGATGGGCGCATCTTGGGCCAGCAATACGGCCAGCCAGGCCCGCTGCTGCTCACCGCCCGAAAGATGCTGCATGACCTCACTGGCATACGCTTCGAGGCCAACGGCTTGGATCGCCTTTTCGACGGCTTCCCGGTCTTCCCGGTGCCGGCTGCTCCAAAGACGGCGGTAGGGAAAACGACCCATGCCGACCAAATCGCGGACAGTCACATCGGGTGGTACGTCATGGGTCTGGGTCAGGAACGCCATTTCCCGAGACAAGGCCTTGCGGGAAAAATCATGGACTTCGCGCTGGCCGAGGCAGATAGAACCGCTGGATGCAGGAATCATGCAGTTCACGGCCTTGAGAAAGGTGCTCTTGCCACAGCCGTTGGGGCCGAGGATGGCCGTCACCTTCCCTTTGGGCAGGGATAGGCTGAAATCGTGGAGAATCGTCCGCTGGCCGCGCCGAACGACGAGATGCTGGACCGTAATGGCATCGGCCATGGCTCACACTTCCTTCCGCAAGAGAAATAAAAAAAAAGGCGCCCCTATAAAAGCCATGATAATGCCTACAGGCAATTCAGCCGGTGCCAGGATCAGCCGGGCTGCCGTATCGCTCAAGGTCACGGTAGCCACGCCGAAAATGGCCGAGCCTGGAATGATGTAACGATAATCTGAACCGACCAAGAGGCGCACAATATGGGGTACGATGAGGCCGACAAATCCTAGCAGGCCGGCAACGCTGACGGCACTGGCAGCCAGCAGAGCCGCCACTGCCGTCAGGCCCAGGCGGGCACCTTCGACAGACAGACCCAGGCTGCGGGCCATATCATCGCCGAGCTGGAGCAAGTTGAGGTAATAGGCGCCGACAGCCGATAAAATCAGGCCTATGACCGTATAAGGGACGATGGCCGTCACGTCTTTCCAGCTGCTGGCAGCCAGGCCGCCGACCATCCACAACAGGGCCCCGTGGACGCGGTCACTGTAAAAAATGAGGATGCCCGAAATGATGGCGCCTAAGAAGGCCGATACAGCGACGCCGGCCAGGATGATGCGCACCGGTACGATGCCGTCTTTCCAGGCCAGGAGGTAAATGACGCAGGCCGCCAGCATGGCGCCGACGAAGGCCACAGGCGTCATCAGATAGACGTAGGCCGGAAAGAGGATGAGGACGATGATGCCCGCAAGACCCGCCCCTGACGAAATGCCGATGATGTGCGGATCTGCCAGAGGATTGCGCATGACCGCCTGCAAAATGGCCCCGGAAAGGGCCAGATTGGCACCGACGAGAGAGCCCGTCAGGGTCCGGGGCAGGCGCAGGTTCCAGATAATCTGGTCCGCCGTCGCCGCCTGGGGCTGCCAGAGGATGCGCAGGACATCGGCCGGCGTGATGTCGGCTACGCCCTGCATCAGGGAAAGGACGAAGCCGCAGAGCGCCAGGACGGCAAAGGCCAGGAGCGAGGCACAGCGCCTATTCATGGACGGCCTCCGGATAGACGAGGTTGGCCATGTAAGCCACGGCTTGCGGGTAGTCGAGGCCCGGATTGAGGAGAAAATAATTTTCCGGCAGGACATAGACGCGGCCTTCTTTGACCGCCGTCAGGGAGGCCCAGGCCGGATTGCTTTCGACATCGTCTTTGATGCGCTTTTCAATTTTATCCGACGAACCCATAGAAGTAAAGAAAATCACGTCCGGATCGGCCTGGACGAGGCTTTCCATGCTGTACGGGATGCGCGTCGCATCCTTGTCCCCCGGCGTACCGTCGACGACGTTCTGCAGGTGCAGGATTTTGGCGATATCGCCGGCAATGCTCGTCGGCAGTTCGACAGAAACGGCGCTCGGCGTAGCGTGGATGATGGCAATGCGCTTGCCCTCCTGCGGTACGGCCTTAGTGATGGCCGCAAGCTGCTGGTCCAGTTCCTTTTCCTTGGCCTTGGCCGCCTCTTCCTTGCCGTAGACCTTGCCGACCATTTCCAGATTGCGCTTGACATCGTCATAGGTCTTCGTCTTCAGGACCAGGACCGGGATGTGGTTGTCTTCGAGCTGGGAAATGATCTTCTGATGGTGGTCGGCGCTGGCCAGGACCAGATCCGGCTTGGCGGCAACGATTTTTTCGACGCTCACATTGTAGACAGGACCGACGTCGGGTACGTCTTTATATTTGTCCGGCAGGGACGCATCTTCGGACTTCAGCGTCGGCCGGCCGGCGAGGTCACCGTCGACGGCCGCCGTGAAATTAACGAGCGACGTCGAGAGGGCGACGACGCGCTGGGGCTTCTTCTCGAGCGTAACCTGACGGCCCAGATCGTCCGTCAAAACGGCATAGGCCGAGCCGCTCCCCTTCTGGGTCGCTGCGTTCTGAGGCGAGCAGCCGGCCAGGACGACGAGGCAGCACAGACTGAGGATGAGGAGACAAAATTTTTTCATCGCAAAGACCTCCTAGAATTTCTTCTTCACGCCGATCTGCCAGTTGCGGCCGGCAGCCGGATAATTATGGTACAAATCGTAGCTTTCATCGTTGAAGTTGTTGACGCGGGCATAAATCGTCGTCGATTTGTCCGGCGCGTACGAGGCACTGGCATTCCAGACGACATAGGAATTGTTGCGGTAATACGTATCGTTGCGGCCCGTGCCGGCCGTCATGTCGACGGCAGCCTGCCATTTGCCGCTCTGGTAGTGGACGCCGGCGTGATAGCCGTTCGGCTGGTTGTACGACATGTCGTAGACGAGGCCGTCGCCCTTGCCCTGGTCCACTTTCGTATGGATATAGGAATAACCCGCTTCGTAATCCCACTTGTCGTTGACCTTCTGCTTCCACGTCAGCTCAAAGCCCCGCTTGTCCTCTTCGTTGAGGTTTTCCGCTTCCGAGTAGCTGGACGTGCGGTTCCAGCGGATGACGTTTTCCAAATTGCTGTGGAAAATGCTGCCTTCGAGGCTCGTCTTGGGACCGGCCTGATACTGGAAGCCCAGTGTCTGGGTATAGCCTTCTTCAGGCTGCAAGTTTTCGTTGCCGTGCGACGTCGAGGTAATGTAGAACTGGTCGTTCAGGCGCGGCGGCGAGAAGACGCGGCCCCAGGAAGCATAGACGTTGAAATCCTTATTGGCCTTATAGTTCATGGCCAGGCGCGGCGTCTGGTGAACGCCGTACGTGCTGCTATTATCCCAGCGCAGACCCGGCGTGAGCGTGAACTTGCCGAACGTCAGGGCATCTTCCAAGTAAATTGCCTGATTGTGGCGCTTCTTGTCGAAATAGTGGGCTTCGTAGTTCGTGCCCATGTCTTCCGTCCATTCAGCGCCGGCCGTCAGGTGCTGATAGGGCCCGAGCTGCCAGTTATTCTGCCATTCCAGGCCCTGGCTGCGGGTGAAATAGTGATTCGTCCAGTGCGTGCGCTGATAGTTGTTGAAATAGCGCAAAAAGCCCGGCGTGTCCTTGTCGGTCTGGAATTTCCAGGTCAGATTGTAGTTATTGATGAGCCGTTCGACGACCTTGTTTTCCCGTGGGTACCAGTAGTCGGCGCGGCGGTCGATGCGGCCGTATTTGCCGCGGGCCCAGAAGGTGGCGCTGTGGCCGTGGAAATCGTCATGCGACGTTTCAAAGGTCAGGCGGTTGTGGCCCTTCAGTTCCTGATTGACGCGCAGGAAGGCCGACGTATTGTGGTAGTCCGCATGGCTGCTGTCCGTCGGCATGCCGTTGGGGAAGCCGAAATACTGGCGTTCCTTGACGCTGCCGTTAAAGAGCCAGCTCGTCTTCCCCGCCCGCCCCTCGTTGGTCAGGGTCAAACCGTGGCGGCCCCAGGAACCCGTGTAGGCATCGAGGGTCGCTTCACTGCGGTCGCCTTTCTTGGTGACAATATTGATCACACCGCCGACGGCACCGCTGCCGTAGCGCACAGAGCCGCTGCCCTTGGTGACTTCGATGTGGTCGATGGCGCCGACACCGGGAAGGGTCGTCAAATCGACACTGCCCCGGCCGTAGCCGGAACCCTGGGCGTTGGCCAGATTCTGGCCGTCGACGAGGATCAGGACGCGGTCGTCGCCGTTCAGTTTCACGTACGACGAGACGCCGGGCACCATTTCATTGACCGTCACGCCTGTCACGCGCTGCAGGGCGTCCTGGACCGTCACATCGTGGTGCGCTTCCATCTCCCGCGCCGTGACGATCGTCGTATTGCTCTGCTTCGGCGGCACTTCCGGTGGTGTTTCGTCAAGAGCTGCCGCAGGCTGAGAGGTGTCGGGCTGAGGGGCTTTTTCGGCTTCCGATAACTTTACAGGTAAGTTTTCCCGGATGCGGTCGAGGAAATCGGCCATGACATCAGGCACCGTGATGCCACCGGCATGACCGCCGCCCGTGCCGGAGCCCGAATGCGTGCCGCGGCCGTGGCCGGTGCCATTATCATGATTACGTCCTGTGCCATCGGTTCCGGAGCGGGCGGCCGATAGGGCCGCCCCTACGGGTTGGAGGGTATTTTCCCCCACATTATCGGATGATGTATCCGCCGTCTGGTCCGGACGGGCGGCCGGTATGGCCGCCCCTACGACGATAATTGCCTGGTCATCGGCCGGGGCAGCGTTGACGGTGTCAATGGGTTCCGGGGCAGCAGCGTTAAGAGCAACCCCTCCGCCGCTTTGCGGCACCTCCCCCATTAGGGGAGGCTTTTCGGCTCTGCTGACTGAGGGGTTGCTTTGATCATTTTCCCCACCGCTGCCGCCTACATCGCCGACATCATATACCATGATATCCGTTACGTCGCCCTGGCGGGTATAGCTGCTGAGCAGGGTGAAGAAGCCGCCGGCGGCGAGGCTCAGGTAGACCGCGGCGTGCAGTGAAATCGAGACGCCGGCAGCGACGCGGCCCTTTTTCCTGACCCATTTCTTCACGGTTCATCCCTCTTTTCCGCAGCCAGGCCGAGGTGCGTGATACCGGCCTTTTTAAAGGAATCGAGGACGTCCGCGACCTGACCGTAGTCGATATCCCGGTCGGCACAGAGGACGACGCTGAAATTGCTATTCCCCGCCTGCTGATCCTTAGCCGAGGCGAGGAGTTCCCCCTTTTCGATGACCTTGCCGTTGAGCCAGAGGCTGCCGTCCTTCTTAATGGTCACGACGAACTGCGCCTGAGGCTCCTGCTGCGCCGCCTGGGCAAAGGGCAGCTGCACGCCGAGGCTGTGCAGGTCGACCATGGACAGAGAAGTCATCATGAAAAAGACGAGGAGAAAGAAGATGATGTCGATCATGGGGATGATCATGAACGACGGTTTTTCAAAAGAACGGGGATCTCGCAGTCGCATACTACTGCCCCGCTTTCACAGGCATCGTTTCCAGGGCCGAGAAGCACATTTCCATATCCGTAATGATGCGGTCCAGGCGCTGCGTGAAATAGGAATGGACGACGAGGGCCAGGACGGCGACGCAGAGGCCGAAAGCCGTGGCGATCAGCGCTTCGCCGACACCGCCCGTAATGGCCACAGCCTGACCGGACTGGACATTGAGGACACTGAAAGCGCGGATCATGCCGCTGATCGTGCCGAGGAGGCCGAGGATCGGCGCCAGCGTGACGATGACGCTCAAGTAATAGAGACGGCTGCGCAGCTTCGAGACGAAAATGCCCGACTGCATTTCCATATAGGCCCGGACATCCGTGCCGCCTTCACCCTGGAAAATTTCATTAATAATCGTCGGCAGACCGCCTTCGGCCCCGGCTGCCAGCTGCCGCGCCTGATCATAGCGGTGCAGCTTCATCTGCGTATAGAACTGATTAGCAAAATCCTTGCCGACGTCCATATGCTGGTAGAATATCGAGCGTTCTGCTCCAATATAGACGACAAAAAGAGAGCAGGCGAGCAGCAGATACATGACGGCGCCGCCTTTTTGAAATAACTGAAAACCTTGAATAATCGAATCCATCGTTCCTCCTAACTGGCCTGGCGGAAGCGTGGAAATGAAAAAAGCCGCCGCACGGGAACATACCTTTTCGTGCAGCAGCTTGCATATACAATGATACAATCTCCTTCCCATCGCTCGCAGGTCTATCGGTGATTATCCGTCAGGCAGTTCTTCTGGCTTGGCTTCATGGCCATGGCTGCGCCTTCCCATACTTCGTACAGTGACATTGTTGCAGCCTGGCTCCACCCTACAGCGGCGGGACCGCGCCGGCATTGGACCGGCTTCTCTATTGAGTCTGTGACACCTGACCTATTTCAAACTTACAAACATAACTATATCATGTCCAGCGTCAGACTGTCAATGAAAGGCTGCCCCGGTCTTCCCGTCCGACGAGAGTTCGACCGTGACGACACTGCCCGCTTCCCCTCGTTCCCACTGAAGAATCTGGCAAGACCCTTGGGGACAGGAAGCGGGCCAGTCATTGAGCCAGGCCAAGAGGTCGGCAAAGGTCCCGGACAGGACCAGGGTCTGCCGGCTTCTTTCGCGACCGGACTGCTGCCATGACAAGATTTGGATATTCCGGGCCGCCAGGGAGGCCGCCACGTCGGGCACAGCCTCAGGCCTTGTCGGCAGCGCTTCCGGTCGAGTGTCGTTAGCAGGGGCATAGACGGCCAACTGGCTGTGAACGCCCTTCCAGCCCTGCCAGGCCTGATAGGACGAGACGGCAAAGCAGGCGGATATCACGGTCAGGACGGCGAGCACGGGAAAAGCCCGCTGCCAGTCAACCTTTCTTCGCCAGCCCTTCACGACGGCTCACCTCCAAGGCAAAAGGAATCCCCTGTCCCCGGTCAGGCTTCACGTTGGCTACAGCAGCCTGGCAGATGCCTTGCTGCTGCAAGGTTCGCTGCCACTGCTGGGGCTTATCCGGGGCCGATGCCAGGCCTTCGACGACGACCTGCCTATCCCGGCCGCTCACTTTTTCGACGATGAGTCCCTCTGGCTTAGACCCGGCCAGGGCTATCATCAGGCCCGGCGTCAGGAGCGGACGGTCCTGCCCTTTCCCAGCGCGGTCGGCTAGGGCCTGACTGCGCCGAATCGTCTCATTGCGCTGCTGTATCCGCTGCTGCAGGGGATACAGGCAGTCCGTATAATAGGCCTTTTCCCATTGGAGCTGATACTGAAAAAAGAAGCCCGCCCCGGCACAGGCTGCTAACAACAGCATCAAGGCCAGACAGGCTGGACGCTGCCAACAGCCATGGCCCTGGCGATAACGAGTGGGCACAAGGTTGCATTTCACGAACATCCCTCCTCACAAAAAAGCCAGTATGGCCGTGGCCTGAGACAACTGGTAAGCCTCCATCAGACGGCGCACGGCTTCACTCGGCCCGGCAGGCTGCCAGGCCCCTTCATCCATCCCGTCTGGGAGCCAGCGGAAAGCCGTCCCATCAGCTGGCGCCACAGCGGCCTGTACGTCATAGGCCAGGGGCAGGCCGTCGCGCAAGCGGACCCGGTGCTGCCAGCCGTCTGGGGCTTCCTGAAAAACCAGGGTCCCTGCGCCAGCTGGCCAAAGGCGGCCAAAAAAAGCAGGCACCAAGTCGATGGACTGGACGATAGCACCGACAGCGCTGGCAGCCTGGCAGATAGCGGTAATACAGTCGGCTGGGTAGGCACCGACCGTCCAGGCATAGAGACCATCATCCCCTTGAGCCGGACAGGCGGCCTCGAAATCATAGGCCCGTCCTTCTTCACTGACCAAGCCGGCGCCGTCAATGAGGGCATCCGCTTCCTGCCGATCCGGCGTTCCCAGAGACAGGCGTTTCCAAAGGACGCTGGGCCCACCGACGAGGATGCGCAGGCGCCAGCCGGTTAAGCCATACTGTTGCAGAAGCTTGGGCAAATGGGTCTGCACGGTCCTTTCCTGTCCCATCCAATCCGGCCCCCACGCCCTTTCATAATCCCTATGCCCCTGACGGAAAGCCACGTGCCCATACCAGGTTCGTTTCGTCTTCAAGAGATGGACAGACGGTCCATTCAGCCATAAGCAGGCATTTTGTTGCCACCACATATACTCACCTCGCTCCTAATTGACATACTGTACGAAATGCAGCACAGGCCGGCCCTGTTCATCGGCGGTCACGACAAAGCGCAGACTGCATGTCTGCTGGATACCGGTTCCCGGTACTGCGGCCCGGGCCTGCAAATAGCCGCCTGGCGTCTGACCGGCCGGTTGATACTGGCAGCGGACGAACAGGACTTCCCCACCGTCGGCCAGCTTTTCTGACTGGGGCACAGCCATGGTTTGACCGGCCAAGAAGGCGTCCGGATGCTGCCTCAGCTGATTCCACCCCTCACAGAGGGCACTTTCTGCCAAATACGTCAGCCGCACCGTCGCTTCATAAGTCCGGGCCATCTGGAAATGCTGCCACGCCAGGGCAGCTGCCGTCAGAGCCAGGCTCAGTGTCAGCCCGGCGACGGTTACGATAGAAAAAGAAAAAAAGCCGTTTCGTCGTTTCATGATTCACCTTCATTCAGAGGCCACACAGCAAACTGTACGGGCCGGGACAAGCCACTCCGCCGCTCTGTCAGGAGAAAGGCGACCTGTACAGCCTGGCCGGTCCGGGAGAAAAAGGGCCGCCCATCCAAGGGCTGGATGACCAGAGTCCGGCCTTTTACAGTACTGCCGCCACCGGTCAGGGGCTGATAGTTGCCATCACTGAGGCGGACGTACATGTTTTGATGGCGGACGGCAAACCCTTTGGGCCTGCCTTGGGTCGTGTGAAAGCGGACCTCATCAGAACCGATTTCGATGTCCCGGCCATAACGCAGGGCCTGGAACAGCGTCTCTTCCAGGCTGACATGCTGCCGCAGCAGGCCTTCTTCAATCTGACAGCGCCGATCCAGGCAGGCTGTCTGCCCGACCAGGGGCAGCAGAGCCGTCAAGGTCAGCGCTGACAGACTCAGGGCCAGGAGTACATCCAAGAGGATCCAGCCATTCTTTTTTCGGCCCTGCCCATACCAAGAGCCGGCAGGAAACACGGGGGCCATGGTCATCACCTGCCTCTACCTGCCAAAGAACATAATCCTTAGGGAGAATCGACTGGTCATAAGTCACCTCATAAGTCCGGCCTTCGATGACGACGCGGCTTGAAGGCGGACAGCCGCCCTTCCAGCTTTCCATGACCTGCCGGCAGACCATGGCCGCCATCTGCCACTGCTTGGCCTGGTGATGCAGCCTGACAGCTTGGAGAGAAAGGCCTAAGGCAGCCACCAGCAGGGCGGCCCCGACGATGAGCGCTGCCAAGCCGTCGGTCAGGAAAAAGAAACCATTGGCCTCAGGCAATACGGATGCGCCCGGTCTGAGCCGCCACGACGATAGACCGTGCGTACGTTCCATCGGGCGACGTGATGACCACAGACATCGTATGCTGCGGACGACCTTCGACATCAAAGCGTACATCTCCTTTCGTCACGCCCAGGCCCGGCGGATAAGGCCGCTCCTTGACGCGGGTATAACCGTCTTGGAGGACGTAGCGGTCCCCTTCCAGGACCAATTTCCAACGCCCGCTGCTTTGGTTGTTCCCTACGCAGTGCTGGCGGACTTGCTGCATATCCAAGGCCATTTCCCGTACCAGACCATCGACGGCCTGATGGCTGCGGCTGCAATGGCCTGCTATCAGGCACAAGCCAAGATATAAGAGCAGCAGGCCCAGAGCCAGCAGCAGGCCGGTCAGGCTGATAAAGCCGTTCCGCCTCACCATAGCCAATCGCCCGGCCAGGCACACCGGAACGGTTCCTGTGCCAGCCACCAGCCGGCCAGGAGGAAGGGCCCGAAAGGAATCATCGTCTTCCCAGTCCCCAAACGGTACAGCAAAGCCACGAAGGCAGCCAGGCCAAAAGCAGTAACTGCCATGGTCCAAGCGCTCCAATCCGGGCAGCCCAGACTCAAGGCCAGGGCCAGCTTGATGTCCCCACTGCCGATGGCGCCGGGCCAAAGGACATACAGGAGCAGGAAAAAGGCAGCCACGCCCAGGGAGACCGGCCAAAAAGGGCGGATCCATTCGGCATAGCTGGCAGCGCCATTGCCTACGGCCAGAGCCAGGACCGGCGCGTCGGCAATCCAGTATCGCCGGATGTCGGTATAGCAGATCCAAGCCGTACAGCCTGCAGCCACGCTATACCAAAGGGATATTTCAGGCCATTCCATAGACTCAGACCTTCCCTTCCTGGGCCGACGCCAGATCGGATGAAAAATGCTTGTCGTTATAATCGGCAGAAACGACGCCATCGGCAATCTGATATTCCCCTTTGTCCGGCGTAAGCGGCTTGAACTGCAGGTATTGTTTGCCATCCTTGTCTTTGGTCACTAAAGCATCGACACTGGCCGGAAAGACGCCGTGATCGATTTCGTAGAGAGCGGCAGCATTGCTGATAGTCCGGATATCGGCCTGCACTTTGGCTTCCTGGGCCATCTTAGTGGCCGATGAGAAGCGGGGTACGGCAAAGGAGGCAAAAATCAGGATCAAAGACACACAGATCAACATTTCTAACAGAGAAAAACCATTGCGAGTCTGCATAAGAAAAACTCCTTTCATCAGGTCACGATACTAGACGCCATGTCCAGTAACGGTAAGAGGAAACAAAGAATCAAGACGCCCATCAAGGCGCCGGTCAATAAGAGGACGGCCGGCCCGAGCCAGCGCTGTATCCGCCCTGCCAGCTGCTGCAGGCGACTACGGTAATAGGTGGAAATCGACGCCATCGCTTCATCATAAGTCCCGGTCATCTCCCCGACGGACAGCATGGTCTCAACATAAGGAGTCCCAAAACGGCCGGCGTGGACGGCCTGACTGAAAGCACAGCCCCGCTCCAGCAGCAGCCGGGCCTGTAACAGATACTGCCGGAAAAGGCGCGACGGCACGACGGCAGTTGCTTCAGGCAGGCTGTCCAGCAAAGGAATGCCGCCAGCCAGCTGAACGGCCAAAATCTGACTGAAGCGCTGCCAAGCCCAGATGAGGAACCACGACTGTATCCCTGGAAAGCAGAAGATTTTCCGTTCCATCTTCAGCCGCCACCGTTCCCGCTGCCAAGCCCAATGCAGGCCAGCCAAAGTGCAGAGCATCCCGGCCAGGCCACAGAGGCCATACTGGCGCAACCCGTCGAAAAGGGCCAGTACGCACTGCGTCCCTTTGGGCAGGGGCACGGCCATTTGAGCCATCATATCCGCAAAGATGGGAATGATAAAGAGACAGGTACCTGCCGTCAAGGCGGCCAGGCAGACCAGGAGAAAGGCCGGATAGGCCACGGCTTGTATGAAGAGACGCCGTTCTTTCTCCTGCGTTTCATAGAAATCAGCCAGGACCTGGCAGAGCCCTTCGAGGTTCCCCGTCTGCTCGCCGGCCCGGATGATACGACAGGCCAAATCGGGGAAAACCCGGCTTTGCTGCATCGCCTGGGAAGGGCAGATGCCCTGTTCCATCTGCAAAGCCGCCAGATACAGGGAACGGCGGCAGGAGCCGGGCATATCGGTCAAGAGCAGCTGCCAGGCCTGGACCAAAGGGATGCCACTGCCGACGAGGACGGCAAGCTGGCGGAAGAAAAAGGCCAGCATCGCCGCAGACAGCCGATGCGATAGGCGGCTCACGACCTGCCTCCTGGCCTGCAGCGGCGCAGGGCCTGTTCCATCGTCCGCATCCCCAAGGCCGCGCCGGTCTGCATGACCGTCGGCAGCTGGTATTCCTTACCGCTGCGGATGAGCTGGACCACAGCGGGCGTGCGGACTAGGACTTCCCGTACAATATCGATCTGCCCTTGCCGTTCCACTCGGCGCTGCGCCAGGATAGCCTGCAGTACCATGGCCAGGCGGCAGCGGACTTCTTGCTGGGCATCGCCGCTATAGGCACCAGCCAGGCGGCTCACCGCCTGGGCTGCCGACGCCGTGTGCAGCGTCGACAAAACGAAGTGGCCCGTCTCAGCTGCCGTCAAGGCCGCATCCATCGCCGCCCGATCGCGCATCTCGCCGATGAGGATGACGTCCGGATCCTGACGCAGGGCCTGGCGGATCCCGTCAGCAAAAGTCACAAAGTGCGTCCCCAGTTCGCGCTGCGTAATCAAGGCGGCCTTCCCTTCTTCGACGTATTCAATCGGGTCTTCTAGAGTGACGATATGACAGGGCCGCCGTTCGTTGATGGCCTGGAGGATGCGCCATAGTGCCGTTGTCTTACCGCTGCCCGTCGGCCCACAGACTAGGACCAGGCCGCACGTAAGCCGGCTGAGGCGCTGCAATAACGGGCCATCGCCGTCAGGCGGCAGCGACGCTAAGGGATAGAGGAAGCGGATTGTCACATGGAGGCCGGCGTACTCCCGGCAGACGTGGAGGCGGCAGCGCAGGATATTTCGCCAGGAAAAGGCCCCATCGCCCTGGTCTTCATGGCTCCAGCCGACGGCCTGCAGGACCTGGCGCACCCGTTCTTCCGTTACAGGCGGACCGGGAAGTACACAGAGGCCTTGAGCCAGGCGCATCATCGGCGGCCGGCCCGTCTGCAGATGAAGGTCTGCCGCCTGCTGGCCAATGGCCATTTCCATCATGTCCTGTACGTTCACCACGAACCGCCTCCTTCACAGACACGGCGTATCTCCCTTTCATCGGTCCGGCCCGCCGCCAGGGTCCGGGCAATGACATCAGAAAGGAGGACGGCCCCATCGGACCGGGCCGCATCCGTCAGGTCCCGGGCGCCGACACAGCGGCGGATTGCATCGCGGAGATGGCGGCCAGCCGGCACAACTTCGCATAAGCAGAAGCGGCCCCGATAAGACCCATCGCCCATCCGGCAGCGGACCAGTCGCTGTGATACAACACCGGCCAGCGCGTCAGCGGCCAGATAAGGGGCGACGCCCATGTCGGTCAGGCGGATTATGGCTTCGACGGCACTCGGCGCGTGGAGCGTACTGAAGATGACATGGCCTGTCAAAGCGGCCCGCACGGCGACGCGCGCCGTTTCGCCATCGCGTATCTCGCCGACGACGAGGATATCCGGGTCTTGGCGCAGCAAGGCCCGCAGGCCGTCTTGGAACATCATGCCGCCCTTGGCCTGGACCTGGCTCTGGGAAATGCCTTCCATGAGGATTTCCACTGGGTCTTCCAAGGTCGCAATGCTGACCGAGTCATCTTGAATTTCGTGGATAGCCGCATAAAGGGTCGTCGTCTTGCCGCTGCCTGTAGGCCCGCAGATGACGATGAGTCCTTGGCGGCAACGGATGAGTTTTTCCAGACAGCACCGGGCCTGGTCATCCATGCCCAAGGCCGAGAGTGACAGCGGGATGCGCTGGCCGTCGAGGATGCGGATGACGACTTTTTCGCCGCGCACCGTCGGCAGCGTACTGACCCGCAGGTCTAAGCGGCGTTCCCCATCTTTCCAGACGATGCGCCCGTCCTGAGGCAGGCGGCGATTGGCGATATCCAAGCCGGCCAAGACCTTGATACGGCTCACCAATTTCTCCAAGCCGCTTTTGTGGAGCCTCCCAGCCTGACAGAGGACGCCGTCCCGGCGCCAGCGGATGCGGACGACGTCGTCCATGGGTTCGATGTGGATGTCGCTGGCCCCGGCAGCCAGGGCATCTTGCAGTAACTTGTTTACGTCCATAAAAAAATCTCCTTTCCATAGCTAGCATAGCATGGAAAGGAGACCGTTCTAAAAAATTTAATCGTTCTTTAATGGAAAATCGGAAAACTTAAGAATCCGTTAATCTTCCACCTTGTCTTGCGTTTCTTTGTTGCGGATTTCACTTAACTTTTCAGCTAATTCGTGGAAGGTCTTCTGATAAAGATCTTCTTTTTTCTTTTTTTCTTCACCGGCATCGATGGTCTTCGCCATTTGTTCCCAAAAGCTCATAGATAATCCCCCTTTATAAAAGATAAAAGATAAAATAACGATAAGATTATCTTTATTATACGGCAAAGGGATAGCTTCATGCAAGGCATTCTTCCTGTTACCAGCTATTGCGGTGGCGCCAGAAAGACGGCATGAGAATGGCCAGGACCGGCAAGGCTTCCAAGCGGCCCATGAGCATGGACAGGCAGAGGGCAGCTTTACTGAGCGGCGGCAGGGCCGAACAGGTAGCCGTCGCACCGAACTGGCCGAAGCCTGGCCCACAGCTGCCCATCGTCGATATGCTGAGGCCGATGGCGTCGAAGATGGCGACGCCGTCAAAGACCAAGATGAACGTCCAGAAAATGCCGAGCATCGTATAGATGAAGAAGAATCGGGCCACACCGTAAATGAGGTCCAGCGAGAAGTCTTCGCCATTGGAGCGGATGTGCAGGACCATATTGGGATGTATCTTCTGGTGGATAATGGCGGCGACGGTCTTGACGAGCAGCATCATCCGCGTCACTTTCAGGCCACCTGTCGTCGAACCGGCACAGCCGCCGATGAACATCAAGCCTAAGAGGATGAATTTAGAAAAAACCGGCCACTGTTCAAAATCGTTGGAGACGAAGCCCGTCGACGACGAAATGGATACGGATTGGAAAAAGGCCTGGCGCAACGCTTCGACACTGTCCCACTGCTGGGCCAGGACCAGATTGAGAGTCATCGCTGCCGTTGAAATGGCGACGATGGATAAGTAGACGCGGAACTCCGTATCGCCGAGGATGACTTTACAGCCCTTCTTCCAGGCTGCGACGTACATGCCAAAGTTGGCACTGCTGATGAGCATGAAGAAGGCCAGGCACCCTTCGACGACAGGACTGTCGAAATGGGCGACGCTATTATTGTACGGCGAGAAACCGCCCGTGGCGATAGTGGCAAAGGCATGGTCAGCTGCGATGAGGAAGGACATGCCACAAAGCATGAAGACAATCGTCGAGAAGACAGTAAAGACGACGTACACCGTGAACAAGGCCTTGGCCATCTCTTTGATGCGCGGCAAGGCCCGATCCGATCGGGGACCCGTACTTTCGGCATTGAACATGTGGACAATGCCTTTACCGAACTGCGGAAAGACGGCAATGAAGATGACGATGATGCCCAGACCGCCGAACCAATGGGTCAAGGCCCGCCAGAGGACCAGGCTGGCCGGCAGGGATTCGATGTCGTCGATGACAGTCGCCCCTGTGCCGGACAAGCCGGAAATACATTCAAAAATACTGTCCAAGACAGGCAGGTACCCGCCGACAGCATAAGGAATCATGCCCAGCAAGGTGACCATGATCCAGCCCAAGGCCGTAATGGCCACGCCTTCGCGGACGGTCAGGCTGTCTGCCGGCCGATGGCCTTGCCATAGGAGCAGGCGCCCCGTGAGAAGACTGACGACGATGGCCACTAGGAAGGCGATGAGGCTGCTTTCCCCATAAAAAAGGGCAACGACCAAGGGAATCATTAAGGCCAGGCCACAGGCTTGGGCCAATTTCCCCAAGACAAAGAAAACAATACGTATACTCATAATCCACCTCCTACCAGCGCCGCCGCAGGTAACCAAATGCGGTCTGGATGACGACGAGGAAGGAAAATATTTCGACGCGTCCTAAAATCATGAGGAAACTACAATATAGCTTGGTCCATGCCGGCAAGACGGAGACATCGGATACGCTGAAGAGGTCCATCGTCGAACCGACCGTGGACAAGCAGCCTATGGCCATGCCCATGGCCTGCATAGGCGTGACGCCGGATAAGGAAATAATCAGCATAGAGACGAAGAACGTCGCCATAAAGAGGAAGAAATAGCTGAGGACACGGCTGATGATCTTCATGTCGACGGGAACGCTGTCGATTTTCAGGGAAATGACCATGTGCGGATGCAAGGTCCGGCGCATTTCTTGTGCCGCCATCTTAAAAAGGACCATGAAGCGCATGACCTTGAGACCACCTGTTGCCGAGCCGATACAGCCGCCGACGAAGGCCAGGGCAAAGAGGACATATTTGTCGAATTCTGGCCAGGTGCTATAATCAGCCGACGAAAAACCGCTGGTACTGATGAAGGACAAGACCTGGAAAAAGCCGTAGCGCAGGTTATCCCAGCCATCGTAAACGCCGAAGCGCCACAAATGGAAGGATACGAAGCAGCCCGTGACGGCGACGACGGTCAAAAAAGTCCGCCATTCGGCGTCGTAGAAAAGGCTCTTGAAGTCGCGCCGCTCCCAGCTCTTCCAATACAAGAGGAAATTGCCGCTAGCCAGGAGCATGGATACGGCACCGGCCGCTTCCAGGCCCAGGCTGTCATAGTGAGAAAAATCGAAGAGCGAATCGCCGCCGCTAGTGGACATAGTCATGAGGCCCTGATTGATAGCCATTCCCACAGGCAGACCAGCCAGGACGTACAGGACCATGGAAAAGACGGTAATGGCCAAATAGATGAGGCCGGCCTGACGGGCCGCTTCCTGCATGCGGGCTACCATAGGACTGAAGGACACGCTCTGATGAACCGATAAGCTCAGGCCGAAACAGCCGCTGACCTGAGGCATGACCGATACGAGGAGGAGAATGAAATTGAGACCGCCGAGCCATTCCATGAGGCTATGCCACAACAAGAGCGACTGCGGCAGGGCTGCCCCGCCGTCAGCCAGACACGACGTCCCAGTCGTCGTGAAAGCCGAAACACTTTCAAAGAAGGCGTCGACAGGCGACGCGAAGGTACCGGCCATGACGTAGGGAATCATGCCCAAGAGGCCCAATAGGAACCAAGCTGCCACCATGTACCACGCTCCCTCACCCGGTCCTAAATGGCGTTTATGATGGCGGCCGCGGTAACGGCAAAAGGCCGCTACGACCAGGGCAGCTGCCAGAGCCGGGACGAAATAGACGATACCCGCTTCCCCCCACCATAAGGCGGCCAACAGAGGGATAATCAAAGCCAGACCGTTGATTAGAGCCAGGCGGCTGACGAGATAAAAGACGATACTGCGGTTCATGGCTTATTCCCTGCCTTTGAAGTACTTCATGACCTTTTTGGAATATTCCGTCTGGATGAAGAGGATAATCCGGTCACCGGCCATGAGGACGGACTGACCATTCGGGATATAGGCTTCGCCGTCGCGGACATAGGCACAGACCAGACATTCCTTGGGCAATCTGACATCCATGAGTCGCTTGCCCGCTACCGGAGCGCCGTCCTGGACGATGACTTCCACTGCTTCGGCTTTGGCCCCTTCCAGGAGGGATACAGAGACGACGCCGCCGCGGCGGGCAAAGGCCAGAACTTCACTGGCCGACAAGAGGCGCGTCGACAAGACGATATCGACGCCGACTTTTTCCATAAGGTCGCCGTATTCGATGCGTGATACGCGGACGATAGTCTTCTTGGCGCCCAAATGCTTGGCAATGAGCGCCAGCATGAGGTTCAGGCGGTCGTCATCGGTCAGGCAGATGACGACGTCTGCATCGGCAATGCCTTCCTGTTCCAAGAGGTCGATGTCCGTGCCGTCACCATAGATGGCCAGGCCGTTGTCCAGGAGTTCTGCCACCTGGCGGCAGCGTTCGCGGTCTTTATCAAAAATCTTGACTTTAATACCTTCCTTGTCGAGCATAGGAGCCAAAAAGCGGCCGGATCGGCCGGCACCGATGATGATGACCCGTTCGACCATCTTAGTATCGCTAGGGACGAAGTTTTCGCTGAATTTCTCGATGGCCTTGGGGTCACCGATAAAATAGGCATTGTCATGAGGGAACAGGCAGTCATCGCCATGAGGGATAATCATGCGGTGATCGCGGAAAATCATGCCGGCCAAGATGGACGGCGGCATATTCATATCCTTGAAAGGGATGTTGATGAGCGGCGAATGGCGGCGGACCTTCGTTTCAAAAAGCCGGACCTTGCCGTTGGCAAAATCTTCGACATTAAGGGCTGCCGGCGTCATGAGGATACGGTTGATTTCACGGGCCGTAATCATTTCCGGATTGAGCATAAGGTCGATGTCGAAGTTCTGCTTCAGATAATCTTTGGCTTCCGACAGGAACTGCATATCCCGGATACGGGCAGCGGTGTATTTGATGCCGTGTTTCTTGGCCATGATGCAGGCAACCATATTGACTTCATCAATAGCCGTACAGGCGACGAGGATATCGGCACCGCGGATATCGGGATCGTTCATGGTAATCGGGCTGGCCCCATTGGCCAGGACCGTCAATACATCCAAATTATTCTTGACGACTTCCAGTCGTTCTTCATTATGATCGACGACGACGACATCGAACTGTTCATTCGATAACAGCTCGGCAATGCTATAGCCCAGCTTACCGGCGCCTACGACAACAATACGCAAAGGAAAGACCTCCTTGTAAGTTTGATCTTGATGGAGAAAAAGGGGCCTCCCATGATGGCACAAACCATCACGTTCCAGCCCCTACAAATAGTATCACATTTTATCGTTTTTGTACATCTTTCCCTTCGCCGCCCTGGCCTCTTCAGAAAAGGCCCAGTTGTTCGTATTCGTCGAGGCGGGCCAAGCTTTCGGGATGGTGTTCTTCAAAGAAAGCCGTCTTGGTTTCTTTGTCCGGTACCAGGACTTTCCCCTTCTTGTTGGCCATTTCGGCGAAGCGGCAGCTGTAGACGACAGGGAAATACTTGCGGATGAAACTGCCCTCTTGATGGGCCGTCAAGGCAAGAATCTGGAAGCCCAGTTGCTTGGCGATGAAGAAGACCGGACTGAGGACGTGGTCGCTTGACGCTTTGCCAAAAGGATTGTCGGCAATGACGACGCGCGTATTGTACTTGGCCTGGCGCAGGTGACAGCGTTTTTCCGTTGAACCTCTCCCGCTTATAGAAGCGGGAGATTCTTGAGAAGTTTGATACATGG